>PVBE010594186.1_pt1 | contig 137286 bp, 109 predicted proteins | sample 1631181 | NCBI WGS metagenome assembly PVBE01 (sample SAMN08397723, study PRJNA350692) | Marine metagenome, whole genome shotgun sequencing project. | isolation source: water | place: Pacific Ocean | collected 2012-04
CACAGGCGGCGCCCAGCCCCCGCCGGGGGCTGGGCGCCGCCTGTGTGCTGATCTTGCGCTTCTGTCCCTCAGGCGCTCGCCACGCGGGAATCTGTGGTCCGCAGGGCGCCGGTGACGAGATCACCGACTTCGCTGGTGGGCTGGTCACCTGTGCTGACGCCTTTGATACGGCCATCGCGCAAGAGTGTGGCCACGGCGCTCTCGATGGCCGCGGCGGCTTGCTGCTCGCCCACGTAGTCGAGCAGCATGGAGGCGGCCATGATGGCGGCCACGGGGCTGGCGACGTTCTTGCCGGCGTGCTTGGGGGCCGAGCCGTGAATGGGCTCGAAGAGGCTGACCTGGCCCGGGTGGATGTTGCCGGAGGCCGCCACCCCCATGCCGCCCTGCACCATGGCACCCAGGTCGGTGATGATGTCGCCGAACAGGTTGGGGGTCACGGCCACATCGAACCACTCGGGATTCTTGATCATCCACATGCACGCGGCGTCGATGTAGGCGTGCTCGGTCTTGATGTCCGGGTACTCGCTGGCGACTTCGGCGAAGGTGCGCGTCCACAGGTCGTGGGCGCGCACGGCGTTGGCCTTGTCCACCAGCGTCACCGTGCGACGCTTGTCGCGCGCCCGGGCCATTTCGAAGGCGTAGCGCACGGCGCGCTCGACGCCCTCGCGCGTGTAGACCATGGTCTGGGTGGCGACCTCCAGGGGCTGGCCCTTGTGCACGAACCCGTGCATGCCCGCGTAGGCGCCTTCGGTGTTCTCGCGGATGATGACCATATCCACATCGTCCACACTCTTGCCCTTCAGGGGGCAGAGGCGCTCGTCAAAGAGCTTGATCGGGCGCAGGTTGATGTAGAGGTCCAGGTCAAAGCGCAGGCGCGCGATGATGCCATACTCAATCTTGCCCACGGGCAGGCGCGGGTCGCCGATGGCACCCAGAAAAACAGCCGCCTGGCCACGGATTTCATCGAAGGCCGCGTCCGGCAGGATCTCACCTGTCTTCAGAAAGTGTTCGCTGCCGTAGGGATAGTCCGTGCGGCGCGTGGCGAAGCCGAAGACTTCCGCGGCCGCCTCGAGCACCTTCAGGGCCTCGGTAGTCACCTCCGGCCCGATGCCGTCGCCGCCGATTACTGCAATATCGTGTGTTTTCATGATTGCTTGCCTTCAGCCCACTGGGCTTACCCAACTTCACTCCGAACGTAACCCGGGGGGGCCGTCGGAGGGAACCTCAACCCGGAACATTCCGGGTTCATAGGCCGCAATGCGGCCCAAAACAGCACTGGCCGCCACGCTGAGCGGCGAAGCCAGGTACAGGCTTCCCGGACCACTGCGGCCCGCGAAGTTACGATTGATGGCGCTGATGGAGACCTGGCTGCCCTCCTCGCTGACGCCGGGGCCGCAGCCGATACAGGCTCCGCAGCCCGGAGGGATCAGCTCCGCGCCCACGGCCGCGAAGAGCTCCGTGTAGCCACGCTCCGCGGCGTAGGCGGCCACCGCCTCGCTGCCCGATTGCAGCACCAGCCGCGTGCCGGCGGCCACGCCCAGCCCCGCCTCGTGGGCCTCGGCCAGGACGGCGGCGTACTGGTCCATGTCGGCCTCCTTGCCGGCGGTACAGGAACCTCCGTAGGCGATGTCGATGGGCACCTCCTGCAGGTCGTCGATGTTGCGGCTGCGCGTGGGGTCGCCGGGCTCGGCCACCATGGGCGCAAGCGTCGAGAGGTCGATGCCATGCACGCCGCCGTCGTAGTGCGCCTGCGCATCCGGCGACACAAAACGCGCCGCCAGGGCCTGCGCCGCGACGGCCTCCGTGCCCTTGCGGTGCTCGGCGATCCAACTCGCCGTGAGCGCGTCCCCCTCGACAATGGCCGAGCGCGCGGAGCACTCCGTCGCCATGTTGGTCAGGGTGGCCCGCTCGTCCATGCTGAGCGCGGCCAGGCCGGTTCCGCCGAACTCCATGACGCGGTTCAGCGTCAACTCCGGCACGGCATACTCGCGCAGGATAAAGAGCATCAGGTCCTTGGCGCTGCAGTTCTCCGGCAACCTGCCCGTGAGCTCGAAGCGGATCGACTCGGGCACCTCGACGAAGGTCACGCCGGACTGGATCAGGTTGGCGTACTCCGTGGCGCCCACACCCCAGGTCAGGGCGTTGTTGCCACCGCCCATGCAGGTGTGGCTGTCCGTGGCTTGGATGAAGTCGCCCGGATCGATGAAGTCCTCGCGGGCGATCTGATGGCAAATACCCGGCGAAACGCCGTCGCGGGCCGAGTAGTCGCGCACGCCGGTGTGGGCCTGGAACTCGCGCTGCATGGAACGCAGGGTCTCGACCTGGTCCATGAAGGGGGCGAAACGCGCAACGCTGCCGGCGTAGAGCAGGTGATCTTCAAAGACCGCCAGCTTGTGGGCGTTCTTGACGGTGTAGTCCGCGCCGTAGGTCTCGAGCAGGAAGTGATGCACCTGGGCCGTGGTGAACTCGTGGATGTAGCCGCCGTCCACCTCCACCAGGCAGGCATCGCCGGGCTTGACGCGGCCGCCGCCCTCCACCCGGTCGGCGCTGTCAACTCCGGGGTTGGCCAGATGAGCCGCAATGATCTTCTCGGCCATGGTCATGGGGCCCGCAGCGTGGCTGGGTTGCGTGACGCTCACCTCGCCCGCCTGCCAGGCCTGGGCGAAGGCGAACAGTCCACCGCTCTCAAGGATGGCGCGCGTGATCGGGTCGAAACGCCCCGTGAACTCGCGCAGGGGAAGCTCCTCGCCGGCCTCCAGGCGTGCGAGCTGCTCGTAGGAGCCCATCAACTGACCGAGGTTCACATTATTGCGTTCATGGATGGGCGCAAACGAAGCGGCGATCACCAGGTGCACGCCGCAGTAGCGCTCGGCCTGGGGCGCCGTCTCGCGGCTCGAACCGGTGCCCTTGCGCTGCCCGGAGACGATCACATCAAAGCCCCCATCCATCAGCGCCCGCGTCTCGAAGACGCGCTGGCCGGCCTCATCCAGGAGGCCCGCGTAGGCGTCCAGGGCAATGTCCTCGGGACGGTAGCGGAAGCAGACCCAGGCCGGCGTCATGACATCCGTGTTGATGTCGCTAAGAAGCTCGCCCGGGACCACTTCGGCCATGGAGTAGTCCACCTCGCCGCGCAGCTGGGCGCGCACCTTCAGCGCGTCCTCGAAGAGGAACAGGACGCGCCTTCCAGGGCGCAGGGAGACAACACGGGTGCCGTCCTCCCTGGTCTTGATCAGGGGGTTCACGGTGGGGATTCCGGTTCGGTCAGGCCTGGGGGTTCTCGATCAGCATGGCGATGCCCTGGCCGCCGCCGATGCAGGCCGAAGCCACGCCCAGCCGCACACCGCGCCGTCGCATTTCCTGCATCAGCGTCAGAACCAGCCGCGTGCCCGTGGCGCCCAGGGGGTGGCCCAGGCTGACGGCCCCGCCGTTCACATTGACCTTGTCGCGCTCCAGGCCGAGCTCCTTCTCGCAGCCGAGGTACTGGGCTGAGAAGGCCTCGTTGATCTCGAAGAGATCGATTTCGTCCAGGGACACGCCGGCGCGCTCCAGGCAGGCCCGAATGGCGGGCACGGGTCCCAGGCCCATCTCCGTGGGATCCACGCCCACGGAGGCGTAGGAACGAATCGTGGCCCAGTGATCCAGGCCGTCGGCCCGGGCGCGCTCGGCGCTGGTCACCATGACCGCCGCCGCGCCGTCCACGATGCCGGAGGCATTGCCCGCCGTGACCGTGCCGTCTTTTCCGAAGGCGGCGCGCAGCTTGGCCAGGCCTTCGATGGTCGTATCCGGCTTGATGTGGTCATCCGTGTCGATGATCGTGTCACCGCGCCGCCCGGGAATCACCACGGGCTCGATCTCCTCGGCGAAACGTCCCTCGGAAACCGCCGCCGCACCGAGCTGGTGGCTGCGCAGGGCGAACTCGTCCTGGGCCTCGCGGGAGATGTCGAGGCGCTTGGCCACCTTCTCAGCGGTCTGGGCCATCATCAAGCCCGCCAGGGGGTCGGTCAGGGCGGCGAAGAGCGAATCCTGCAGCTCCGGCGTGGAGCCAAAGCGAAAACCCTCGCGTCCGCCGTAGAGCACAAACGGTGCCTGGCTCATGCTCTCCATGCCGCCGGCCAGCACCGTGCCCGCCTCGCCCAGCTGGATCATTTGCGCGGCATTCACCACGGACTGGATGCCGCTGCCGCACAGGCGGTTGACGGTCAGGGCCGGCACGGGCTCGCCCAGACCCGCCTTGAGGGCCACGTGGCGCGCGCCGTAGATGGCGTCGATGGAAGTCTGCAAGGCGTTGCCCACCACCACGTGCTCCACGCTCTCCGGATCGACTCCGGAGCGCGAGACCGCGGCCTTGGCCGCATGGGCCCCGAGGTCCAGGGCGGAGATGTTCTTCAGTTTTCCGTAGCCCGGGGTTCCGGAGTACTCGCACATGGGGGTGCGGGCTCCGCCGACGATGACGACTTCAGTGCTCATGGTGTGTGTGGTGTTCGCTTTGCGCTCTTGTGTGTGACTATCTGAATAGGATGTGGGGATCAACGCCCCTGGTGGAGTCAACGCCCCTGGAAATCCGGCTTGCGCTTTTCGAGGAAGGCCGTCAGGCCCTCGCGCATGTCGTCCGTGGTGGCCGCCAGGCCGAACATGTCCGTCTCCAGGGCTTCACCGTCCGCCTGGCTCATGTTGATGCCGCGCGAGATGGCCTGCATGGCAAAAGAGAGCGCCAGCGGTCCGCGGGACAGCAATGACTTGACGAGCTTGGCCGTGCCTTCTTCCAGCTCCTCCGGGGCGAAGACGCGGTTGACGACGCCGGCCTCGTGGGCCTGGTCAGCGCTGAACATGTCGCCGGTCAAGACCCACTCGCGGGCCACGCCGACACCGGCCACGCGGGCCAGGCGCTGGGTACCGCCGTAGCCGGGCAGGAGGCCCAGGCTGACTTCAGGCAGCCCCAGGCGCGCCGCGCTGCTGGCCGTGCGCAGGGTACAGGCCAGGGCCAACTCGCAGCCTCCGCCCAGGGCGAAGCCGTTGATCATGGCCACGGACGGCTTGCCCATGTCCTCCAGAGCCCGGAAGGCAGCCTGGCCGCGGGCGGCCACGGCCTTGGCTTCCAGGGGCTGGAGCTTGGCCAGCTCATTGATGTCGGCGCCGGCCACAAAGGCCTTGTCGCCGGCACCGGTGACGAGCACCACGCGCACGGAATCGTCATCCCTGAGTTGCCCGAAGGCGCACTCGAGTTCGCCGATGGTCTGGGCGTTCAGGGCGTTCAACACCTTGGGACGGTTGACGGTCACGCGGCCTACGCCGTCCGCGACCTCGACCAGGATGTTCTCGAAAGCCATCGCTAGGCCTCGGCGGCTACGCGCTGGATGGTGACGCAGGTGATTTCCACCGGGTTGACCGGCGTGGAGCCTTCCCCGCCGGGCTCGGTCGGCGCCGTGGCGATGGCTTCAAGGGCCTCATCACCGCTCAGCATGCGCCCGAAGGCGGTGTACTGACCATCGAGGAAACCGGCCTCGCCGTGGCACAGGAAGAACTGGCTGCCGGCAGAGTTGGGATCGTTGGAACGCGCCATGGAGAAGATGCCACGCACATGGGGCGTGTCGTTGAACTCCGCGTCCACGCTGTGGCCCGGACCACCGGTGCCCCACAGGTGGGATTTCTCGAGGTCCTTGGTATTCGGGCAGCCGCCCTGAATCATGAAACCGGGAATGGTGCGGTGAAAACGGGTGCCATTGTAGAAACCCGCCTGCGCAAGACTGACGAAGTTGGCCACATGCTTGGGGGCCTTGTCCGTCAGAAATTCGAGGGTGATGTTTCCGGCGCTGGTTTCGATCGTGGCGGTGACGCCTTGGTTTGAGTCGGTCATTGGTTGGTGTCTGACAGAGGATTGGGTTTGGACGCGATTAGTCCTTAGTCGCCGGGGCACGAACCACGACGGCACTGAGAATGGTTTGGGGAGACTTGGGCTTGTTGGTGCGCAGATCGCGCGGGGAACTGACGATGGCATCAATCACCTCCGCGCCACTGGTCACCTGGCCAAAGGCCGTGTACTGACCGTCGAGGGACGGGTAGGTGGCGTGCATCACGAAGAACTGGCAGGAAGCCGAGTTGATGTCATGGCCCATGCGCGCGGCGGAGAGCACCCCGCGCACATGCTTGCGATCGTTGAACTCCGCCGGCAGCTTGCGCGGGCCGTTGCCGGCACCGGTGCCCGTGGGATCACCACCCTGGATCATGAAGCCCGGAATGCAGCGGTGGAAACCCAGGCCGTCGTAGAAGCCAGCGGCGGAGAGGTCGAGAAAATTGGCCGAGTGAACCGGGGCCACATCCGGCCAGAGTTCGATCCACATGGTGCCCTGGTTGGTCTCCATGACGACGCGGTAGGCCGTGAGCTGTGCGGGAGCCATGGAGAGGAAGTCGAGCCCCTTCTCCACCGGCTGGATGGGAGTGATCGTGCGCAGCGCCTCGGTCCCGAAGAGCTCCAGGGTAAAGGGGCCGCCGGGGGGCTTGGCCGCCAGGGCCGGCCCCAGGTCGAAGGCCAGCTCCAGGCGGCTGCCGGGCACCAGGGACAACTCCCCGTCTCCCCGTTCCGCCAGGGGCTTGCCGTTCATGGAGAAGGCTCCAGGGCCGAGCATCCAGGTCTTGAGCGTGGCCTGCTCCGCACCCGCCTCCACGGTCAGGCTGACCGCGAAGGAACGCCCGGAGATGTAGTTCTCGGCCGACTGCCATGAGACCGTCGGGCCACCGGGGGCGGCGAGGAGCAGGGCCGGTGCCAGGAGCGTCAGAAGAGCGCTCATGCCTTTTTGTCCCCATCCCAGACGTAGAAACCCTCGCCGCTTTTGCGACCGAGCTTGCCGGCGGCGACCTTGTCCTTGAGAATCTGGGGAATGCTGAAGGCGGCCTCGTCCGGATAACGCTCAACCCAGCCCTCGAGGATCGAGAGGGTCGTGTCGAGGCCCACGTAGTCAGTCAGGGTCAGCGGCCCCATGGGGTAGCCGCAGCCGAACTGCATGGCGGCGTCGATGTCCTCCTTGGTGGCATCGCCGCGCTCTAGCATCAAGAGCGCCTGGCTCATGTAGGGCACCAGCAGACGGTTGACCACGAAACCCGGCGTGTCCTTGCAGGAGACGGGCGTCTTCTTGCAGGCCTCGCCGAAGGCGCGCGCGGCGGCGAAGACCTCTTCATCGGTCTCATCCGTGCGCACCACCTCCACCAGGCGCATGAGCTGCACCGGGTTGAAGAAATGCAGGCCCACCATGCGGTCCGGACGACCGGAGGCGGCGCCCATCTCGGCGATGGGGAACGAAGAGGTGTTGGAGGCGAAGATCGTTTCCGCCTTGCACAGGCCCCCGAGCTCCTTGAAGAGGCCGTTTTTGACATCGAGGTCTTCGACGATGGCCTCGACGATCAGGTCACAGTCCGCCAGGTCAGCCAACTCCATGGTGCCGTTGATGCGTCCGCGGGTTTGGGTGGCCCAGCCATGGGCCTCCTCCTCGGTCAGCTTGCCCTTCTCCACCTGCTTGGAGGCGAACTTGCCGAGGCTCCTATCGATGCGGCCGAGCCCGGCGTCGAGAGCCTCCTGGTCCCCTTCGAGGGCGATCACGGTGAAGCCCGCCTGGGCGGCGATCTGGGCGATGCCATGGCCCATGAGGCCACAGCCGATGATTCCGACTTTTTCGATGTTCATGGTGATGTGTGTGGTGTGGGGCTCAAGCGCGTTCAAAGGGACCCGAGCGGTGGAGGGCCGTTGCCATGCCCATGCCTCCGGAGATGCACAGGGTGGCGAGGCCGTGTTCGGCCTCCCGGCGGGCGAGTTCGTGGAGCAGGGTCACGACGATGCGCGTACCCGTGGCCCCGATGGGGTGACCGAGGGCAATCGCGCCCCCGTTGACATTCAGGCGTTCCATGGGCAAGCAGAGCTCCCGATCGCAGGCCAACACCTGGGCGGCGAAGGCCTCGTTCAGCTCGATCAGGTCGTAGGACTTGGTAGACAGACCGTTGTGCTCGACCAGGGCATTGACCGCCGGCACCGGCCCGATACCCATGATGGTCGGGTCCACGCCAGCCTGGGTGGCGGCGCCGATCCAAGCCAGGGGCTCGTAGCCGAGTTCCTCCGCCAGGGAATCCTCCATGACCAGAACCGCCGCGGCACCGTCGGTGATGCCCGATGAGTTGCCGGCGGTGACGGTGCCTTCTTCTCCGCCGAAGACGGCCGGCAGCTTGGCCAGGGATTCCAGCCTGGCATCCGGTCGCGGGTGTTCGTCGGCGTCGATAATCGTCTCCCCCTTGCGCGTCTTGACCGTGACCGGCGCGATCTCCTCCGCGAACGATCCTGCGGCCACGGCGGCGGCGCACTTCTGTTGACTGGAGAGGGCGAAGGCGTCCTGTTCCTCCCGCGTGATCTCCAACTGACTGGCCAGCTTCTCGGCGGTCTCCCCCATCACCATGTCCGTCAGCGGACAGACAAACCCGTCCTTGTACATGGCGTCCACCACCTTGCCGTGGCCCAGGCGATAGCCGCGGCGCATCTTGGGCAGGAAGAACGGCAAGCCGCTCATGGACTCGGTGCCACCGATCAACAGCGCCCGGTTGCGCCCGCTGGCGATGGACTCCGCCGCCAGGTTGATGCCCTTCAGGCCCGAGCCACAGGCCATGTTCATGGTCCAGGCCGGAACGGAATCCGGCACGCCGGAGCGATAGCTGATCTGACGCGCCACGTTCGGCCCGCCACCGGCCTGGCGCCCGTTGCCCATGATGACCTCGTCGAGCCGCACCGGATCAAAAGAGGCCTCCGCGAAGATGGCGCTCACGACGGCCTCGCCCAGATCCGCCGCCGAGAGATCCGCAAAACCGCCCAGGTACTTGCCGATGGGCGTGCGCTTGGCGTGGGTGATGACCGCGCGGGGCGTGCGTCTGGCGGAGCTGGTGGTCATGGTCGGCGGTCTTTAGTGGGTGTTTCTATATAAAGGAAGGAGACGATCCCGAGGCGGCACCGGGCGGTCCGTTTCCGACAGTCTGCCGGACCCCGGGGGGCGCTCTCGGCACTCCCTGGCGGAGAGTTGGGCGGGCCCCAGGCGGAGATTGGGGCAACTAGGATAGGTGGCCCGAGCCCTGACCGCAAGACGAACCGGCCAGCTCCCGAGGTTCACGGCAGCCAGCCCTTCCCAGGCCGCCGTGAAGGTGGATAATGGAGCCCAGGGGAAGCGGCCCGGTGCCCTCGACCTGGCCCGGCCCAGTTCCCTCCCGCAACACCTTGAACACGCGCCCCGATCCCGAGAAAAAGCCCCCCGCAGGCACCACCGAGGCCCTTCCCCCCCGGTCTGCGCCGGCCGCGCCGGCTCCCCTGCCGCCGCCCTCCGGCGAGGCCGCCCCCCTGGCCGACGACCTGGCGGACGATCTCCATCCCCGGGCGGACGCGGCCGCCGAGCTGAACGGCGAGCAGACGATCAACGATCCCGCCAACCCTCCCGGCCCGCTCCCCGCCCCGCCCGCCGCCAGCGGCACGGGCGAGCCCCGCCCGCCCCGCGCCCGGCGCTCCATGCGCGGCCCCTCGGCCGCCGTGCCTTCCCCCCTCCTGACCCAGGTCTCTCCCCTGCTGGATCTGCTCAAGGACGACTCCGCCAGCATCCGGCGCCGGGTCAGCCGGGAGCTCCTGGCCCTCGGCCCCCGCGTGCGCCCGGCCCTTGCCCGCGCCGCCCGCGGCCCGGACGCGCGCCTGCGGGGACGCGCCCGGGAGCTGCTGCTATTCGCCGAACGCCGGGTGGCCGCCCGGCACCTGGCCCGCACGGCGGCCCACGGCGCGCCCCGCCTGCAATCCGGCCTGCTGCGCCTGGAACGCTTCATCGATCCCTCATTGGACGCGCGCCCCTACCTCAAGGCCCTGGACGCCATGGGCACCGAGGTCGCAGGCCTGGCCGCCGCCGAGCCCAAGGGCCTGCTCCGCCCCCTGGCCCTGGTGGATTACCTCTCCGGCCAGCTCTCCTTCAGCGGTTTCGACCCAGAGGCCACCCCCGCCCCCACCCTGGCCCATGTGCAGCTCCACCGCCTGCTAGAAACCAAGGAGGGCCTGCCCCTCACCCTCTGCACACTCTACGCCCTGGTCGGACGCCGGGCGGGCCTGACCGTCGACATCCTGCCCCTGCCCGGCCGCGCCATGGTGCAGCTGACCGCCGGCGAGGAGCGCGTGCTCATCGATCCCTTCGACGGTGGCCGCCCGCGCAAGGAGGTTGATCTCGTCGACTACCTCGCCCACCACGGCCTGCCCTACCGCCGCGCCTGGTTCCAACCGGCACCGGACGCCGTTCTGCTCCAACGTCAGATCGTGAACACCGTGCGCTGCCTCCGCGCCCGGGGGCTGGACCGCGAGGCACGCCTGCTGCGCGTTGCCCTCGGCGCACTATCACGCAGCTCCCGCCATTCAAACGGCCGCTCCGCAGGTGCGGACCGCAGCGGGGAACAGCACTAGTCCCATGAGCGACGAAGCGTTTCCGGCCGGCTGGCCGCCCCAGGACGAAGGGCAGGCGCAACAGAATGCGCCCCTCTTCCCCCTGCCCAATGTGTTCCTCTTCCCCGGCCATGTGATGCCGCTGCAGATCGTCGAGCCGCGCTACCGCACGATGATCGAAGACTGCCTCGACGGTCCCGGGCGCATCGTTCTGGCCGCCGTGCACCAGGGTCACCACGGGGAACTTGAGGGCTCGCCGCCGGTCTGCCCGTTGGCCGGCCTGGGAGAGATCGCCCGTCACGAGAAGCTGCCGGACGGACGCTTTCTGATCTGGCTCGTGGGCCTGGCGCGCGTGCGCATCGAGGAAACAAACAGCGACAAGCCCTATCGCCAGGTGAACTTCGAGCTGATCCATGAGGTGCAGCCGGATCCGGAGGAGGCCGAGGACACGCGCGAGCGCGTGGTGGAAGCCATCCTCCTGCGCACACCCCAGCTGGAGGAGCTGCCCGACAATGTGCCCCTCAGCTATCTGGCTGACCTCCTGCTGCAAAGGATGCCCCTGGAACAGGAGGCCATGGAGGGCGCCTACGGCGAATTCGACGCCGGGCGGCGGGCGGAGCAGGCCCTGGCCCTGCACGAGTTGACGCCGATCCCCGAACCGGAGGAAGATGATTCCGAGGGCCAGGACGGTGACGGCGATGATCCCGCAGGCGGCGTGGATCCTTCGCTCAACTAGCCCGCATTCAATTCCCGACTCTGCCCCGGAACGCCCGAGCTGTACGCGGGCCGGAGGGCGGCGGAGCTGGCCACCTGTGCGCTCCGGCGAGAAGCGGCGTCATGGATTGGGACCGAGCGTGACGATCACCGGAGCGTGGTCCGAGGGCTTGGCGCCCTCCCGGGCGCCGAGTTCCACCTCGACGCCGGTGCAGACCTCCAGGGCCTCGGTGGAGAGCAGGAAGTGGTCGATGCGCAGGCCCTGACCGCGCTGGTAACCCCGCGTGCGGAAGTCCCACCAGGTGTACAGACCGCCTTCCTCGTGGAAGCGCCGGAAGGCGTCCGTGTAGCCCAGATCCATGATGCGTCCCAGGGCCTCGCGCTCCGGCGTGGAGCACAGGATGCGATCGCGCCAGGCTTCCGGGTCGTACACATCGCGATCGTCGAAGGTGATGTTGAAGTCGCCGGTGACGACCACCTTTTCCCCGGCCGGAAAGCGCTCTGCCATATACGCGCGCACGCGCTCCAGCCAGGCCAACTTGTGAGCGTACTTGTCGCAGCCCACCTCGCGCCCGTTGACCACATACAGGTTGAGCAGCATCACATCATCAACGGTGGCCGCAATGACCCGCGCCTCTTCGCCCTCCCCATCACCGGGCATGCCCCGGGTCACGTCCTCCAGACCCCTGCGCGAGAGGATGGCCACACCGTTGTAGGTTTTTTGGCCGTGGCAGGCGATCTGGTAGCCCAGGTCCTCGAAGGGCTCCGTCGGGAAGAGCTCGTCGATGACCTTGGTCTCCTGCAGACAGAGCACATCAGGCCCGTGCTCCTCCAGCCAAGGCAAGATACGAGGCAGGCGGGCCCGCACGGAGTTCACATTCCAGGTGGCAATCTGCATGGGGACAGGATTCACCTGGCAGCCGGCCGGTGCAATGGGAAAGCGTTTTCGATGCCTGAAAAGGGGATTGCTGGGATTTCCGGTGCTTTCCATGCCGACGAAACAAGTCCACGGTTTCCCTTGGAGAGGGGGCTCCCTATGCTCCCCGGTCCGCCATAGGACAACTGGCGAAGAAAACACTTGGCAACAGATCAACAAAAAGGACGTGCCGGCGGCCGAGGCCGCGGCGGACAATCAGGCGGTGGAAGGCGGGGAGGCTCCGGCGGCGGACGCCCCCGCGCAGGCGGCGGCGGCGGCGGGCGCGGCGGCCCCGGTGGCCCCCCGCGCCAAAGTACCAAGCCCCGCGGCGGCCCCGTGGACCCCCTGCACCCCACGGAAACGCCCCCGGACATCCAAGACTTCCACGAGTGGGAGCTGGGTGACGACCTCCAGAACACCATCGAGGAAATGGGCATCTCGAAGCCGACGCCGATCCAGGCCCTGGCCATCGGTCCCGTACTCGATGGCAAGGACGTGATCGCCAAGGCTGAGACCGGCACCGGCAAGACGCTGGCCTTCAGCGCGCCGATCATGGCGCGCATCGACCCGGACCGGGCCACGGTCCTGGCCCTGATCCTCTCCCCCACCCGCGAGCTGGCGGAACAGGTGGCCACGGTGATGGCGGAGCTCGGCAAGCCCCGCGGCCTGTCCGTGGCCCTGGTGGTCGGCGGCGAACCCCTCGGTCCCCAGGTCGAGGCCATCCAGAATGGCGCTCAGGTGATCGTGGCCACGCCCGGCCGCGTGCTCGATGTCTACGGCCAGGGCTTCCTCAAGTTCCCCTGGACCGAGTACGTGGTACTCGACGAGGCGGACAAGATGCTCGAGATCGGCTTCCTCGACGACGTGAACAAGATCCTCGAGAAGACGCCGGAGGAGCGCCAGACGCTGCTCTTCTCCGCCACCTTTGATACGGCTCTCCTGCGCCTGGCACGCAGCCAGACCACGGATCCGGTCGAGATCGCCACGGCCTCCGGCCTGGCCACCGTGGACACCATCGCCCAAAGCCACATGCGTATGCCCGAGGAGGACCGTGTCCTGGCTCTGATCCGCCTCGTCGAGCGCAGTTCAGAGGAGGATGTATTCCTGGTCTTCTGTGACCGGCGCGTGGATGTGGACAAGCTGCTGCGCCGCATGGAACGCGAGACATTCTCCGTGAAGGCCTTGCACGGCGGCTATGACCAGGCTGCCCGCTTCCGCGTCATGAGCGCCTTCCGCGAGAAGACAGTCAAGGTCCTGTTGGCCACGGATGTGGCCTCCCGCGGCCTGGACGTGATGCATGTCAGCCATGTGATCAACTACGATGTGCCGCGGGATGTGAGCGACTACACGCACCGCATCGGCCGCACGGGCCGCGCCGGGCAAAGCGGCACGGCCATCACCTTCGTGACGCCTGCCAAGAGCCGCTACTGGCGCTTCGTCGAGAGCCAAGCCACCTGGGAGATTCCCGAAGAGGATGCCCCCGGCGCCGGCGGCGGTCGCGGACGCGACGGGGCCAGGGGACGCGACGGGGCCCGGGGACGCGGCGGTGAGCGGGGCTCCCGCTCCGCCGGCGGCCGCGGTGAGCGCGGTGGCGGCGAGGGCCAGCGCTCGACCGGGGAAGCGGGACGGGGCCAGCGCCGCAGCGACAAAAAATCCTCCGAGCGTGGCGGTGGCAGGCGCGGCGGGCGCTCCACAGATGGCGGAGAAGCTGGCTCGCGGCGCGCTGAAAGGCGCCCGCGGGGCGCGGGCGGCGGCAAGCCCCAGGACTCCCCCAGGTCAGCCACCAAACCCTCCCCCAAGTCCCCTCCGCCCGGCAGCGGCGGCTTCGGCAGCGGAGTGAACTGAGGCCCGGCAACTAGAGTCTCCAGACTGGAATCGCCTACTCGGAAGATCCAAGAGAAAGCATGGGCGGCGAAAACCCCTACCAAGAAGAGGTCGAGGCGGTCCGGCCGTCCAGGGCCTATGCGATCACCTTCCTGCCCGCGGGCAAGCGGGTGGAGGTCAACCCCGCCGAGCTGCCCTACTCCCGGGACGGGCTCGTCGGCTCTCTGCTGGAGATCGCCCTGGGCCACGAGATTGAGATCGATCACGCCTGCGGCGGTGTCTCCGCCTGCTCCACATGCCACGTGATCGTGCGCGAGGGCCAGGCCTCCTGTTCACCGGCCACCGAAGACGAGGAGGACATGCTCGACCTGGCCCCGGGCCTGGCCCCCAACTCGCGCCTGGCCTGTCAGGCGGTGCCCGACGGTTCCTGCGCCGAGCTGGTGGTGGAAATCCCCGACTGGAACCGCAACGCCGTCCAGGAAGCGCCCCACTGATGGACGCGGCCCGCGAGGCCCACCTGGCCACGCCTAGGGGCTTTTGCGCCGGCGTCGACCGCGCCATCGAGATCGTCGAACGCGCCCTGGCCATCTGGGGTGCACCGGTCTTCGTCCTGCACGAGATCGTCCACAACCGCCATGTGCTTGAGGACCTGCGCAGCCGCGGCGTACGCTTCGTCGACGAGCTGGGCGAAGTCCCCGACGGCTGCGTCCTGATCTTCAGCGCCCACGGTGTCTCGGAACTCGTGGAACAGGCAGGCCGCGCGCGGGACCTGCGTGTCATCGATGCCACCTGCCCCCTGGTGACGAAGGTGCACCAGCAGGCCGGGCGCTACGCCGGCCGCGGCCTGGAGCTGATCCTCATCGGCCATCCGGGCCATCCGGAGGTCGAGGGCACGCGCGGGCGCATCGACGGCAGCGTGCACGTGCTCTCCACCGCCGCCGAGGTCGAGGCCCTCGTGGTCCAAGCCCCCGAACGCCTGGCCTATGTCACCCAGACCACGCTCTCCATCGACGACACGCGAGAAGTAATCGAGGCCCTGGAGAAGCGCTTCCCAACCATCGCCGGCCCGGACCTCGCGGACATCTGCTACGCCACGCAGAATCGCCAGAACGCCGTCAAGGAACTGGTGTCCCGCGTGGACCTCTTGCTGGTCGTCGGCTCCCGCAACAGCTCCAATTCCAACCGCCTGCGCGAGCTCGGAGAACGCAGCGGCCTGGAGTCCCACCTGCTCGACCACGCGGACCAGATTGACCCCGACTGGTTAGCCGGCCATCGCGCTGTGGGCCTCACCGCCGGCGCCTCCGCCCCGGAAGCCCTGGTTCAAGACATCCTGGCACGCCTCAAGGACCTGGGCGTCACCACCATCCACGAAGCCGCCGGCGAAGCCGAAGACACCGTCTTCAGCATGCCCGAGGCCCTTGGCTAGCAGCCTGCGCCCCGGGCGGCGCTGATCAGGTCCGCGGCGTAGTCAACACCAGCGGGAGTGCGGGAGCCGTGCCAGGAGATCAGCTCCCCGTCGGCGCTGCGGAAGGTGGCGCGGGGCAGGCCGGTCAGGGCGGCCAGCTCGTCGGCGTGGGTCTCGTCGAAGGGGAAGGGTTCGGTGCAGAGCAGGACGAGGTCCGGGTGGGCGAGGGTCAGCTCCTTGGGATCGAACTCGCCGTAGCGGTCGATTCTGTCGGCGAAGACATTTTCGGCACCGGCCAGGCTGATGAGGTCGCTGGCATAGGTATCGGCGCCGACGGCCATCCAGGGTTGACGCCAGATCAGGTAGGCGAAGCGCACCGGGCGCTGGTTCGCGGCTCGGGCCCTGGCCCTGGCCCGGTGGGTTTCCACGGCGCGGGCCAGGGATTCAAAGGCATCGGTCCCGCCCGGATGATCGCTGCCCGCCCCCAAGGCCGCGCCGATCACGCGCACCATGTCCGTCGTCTCAAGGACGGTCTTGGGAAAGGTGGAGAGGCAGTTGAGGCCGGCCTCCTCCAGCACCCGGACATCCTCCAGGCGGTTCTCCTCGTCGTTCAGCAACACGATGTCCGGGGCCAACTCGATGATGCGGGCGATGTCGGGTGTCTTGGTGCCGCCGACCTTCTCGACAGCACCCACGGACTCCGCTGGATGGATGCACCAGTCGGTGAGGCCCACGAGTTCTGCGCCGCGTCCCAGGTCGAAGAGCATCTCGGTCAGGCTCGGGCAGAGGGAGATGATCCGCATGGGCGCGTCAGGTTCAGGCGTCGGGGGCTGCGCTCCCGCGCGGGTCACCGGGAACCGGTGTCAAGGCAAAGCGCCTGCCGTCGCGTTCGATGCGGCCGAAGGCGTGCACTGGATCATGGTAGAAGAGGCCGGTCCAGGCGCCGGATGCGGCCCGGGCCAGCCACTCGGAGCGCGCTTCGTATGAACGCACCACGTCGATGTCATAGGCCATGATGTAGGGCGGCTGGATGTGGTGCGTGGTGGGCACCACATCGGCCCAGAAGACGGCGAGGTGGTGGTCCGCTTGATGCTGGCCCAGGCCGGAACCTCCCAGGGTGAAGAGGCTGACGCCTTCGGAGTGACCGCCGAGGGTGTGGGCCCAGAGGTCGGGCAGGAGCTCACGGCCTTCGTTGTAGCCGTCTGTCTCGAATGCCTCCAACAGACCGGCTTGCTCGACGACCTCAATGTCACTCCAGCGGTATGAGGCGGCCCGGGCGTGGTCCGGTCGTCGGGCGCGTTCGATTTCCAGGTGCGGCGCCAGGTGCCGGGCCCGGGGGAAGCGCGGCGCGAGCTCACCATCCTGCTCGCGGACCATGGCGCCGATGTGATCGAAGTGGCAGTGGGAAGCGAGCACATGGGTTATCTCGTCAGGGGCAATGCCCAAGGCCCCCAGGGATTCCTCCAGGGAAACCGTCGTGGAGAGGTGGTAGATGTCCCGCCACTTCTGCTCCCAGCGATCGCCGATGCCGACTTCGATCACGACCTTGAGGCCATCGCGCTCGGCCAAGAAGGGGCGTAGGGCCAGGAGGATCGTGTTGTCCGCTGCCGGGGGCGTGAGAGTCTGCCAGATGTTCCTCGGCACAACACCCCACATGGATCCACCGTCCAGGCGGAAGTACCCGTCACTGAGCGCCGTGATGCGCCAGGGGCCGGCCTGCACCGTCCGCGGCTCCCACTTTGGCAGAGCTTCCTCGCCGGGGGCAGGGACCATGCTAGAGCGGCGTATCGCGCAGGATCTGGCGGCTGATCACCAGGCGCTGGACCTCGCTGGTGCCCTCGCCGATGGTGCACAGCTTGGCGTCGCGCCACATGCGTTCTACTGGGTACTCGCGGCTGAAGCCGTAGCCACCGTAGATCTGGATCGCATCATAGGTGACTCGCATGGCAACCTCCGAGGCCTGCAGCTTGGCCATGGCGCCCTCGGTAATGTAGGAGCGTCCGGCATCCTTGAGGCGCGCGGCGTGGTAGACGAGGTGCCGGGCGGTGGCGATGCCCGTGGCCATGTCCGCCAGCTTGAAGGCCACCGCCTGTTGAGCGGAGAGTGGCTTGCCAAAGGCAATGCGTTCGCCCGCATAGCGTTTGGCACAGTCATAGGCTCCCTGGGCGATACCCAGGGCCAGGGCACCGATGGAGATGCGCCCGCCGTCCAGGGTTTTCATGAAGGTCTTGAAGCCATCCTCTTCCGAGCCCAGCAGGTGGTCGGCGGGGATGCGCGCGTCTTCGAATACCAAGCTGGCCCAGTCGGAGCCACGCATGCCTAGCTTGTGCTCGCCTGGCTCCAGGCTGAAGCCGGCGGCCTCGCGGGGCACTACGAAGGCACTGATGCCCTTGCTGCCGGCCTGCTTGTCCGTGACCGCCGTGACCACGAAGGCCCCGGCGTGGTTGGCGTTGGTGATGAAACACTTGCGCCCGTTGAGCACATAGTGATCACCATCGCGCACGGCACTGGTCTGGGTGCCACCGGAGTCGGAACCGGCATTGGGTTCGGTCAGGCCGTAGGCTCCCATGTACTCGCCGCTGATCAGCTTGGGTACATACTGATCCTTGAGGGCCTCGCCGCCGAAGGCATGGATGGGCCAGGTGCCCAGGCTGACATGGGCGGCGTAGGTCAACCCGGTGGAACCGCACACGCGGGAGATCTCCTCAACGGCCAAGACATAGGCCAAGGTTCCCATGTCGGCACCGCCATAGCGCTCATCAAAGGGAATGCCCGGCAGACCGAGCTCCACGATCTGGTCCCAGGTTTCCTTGGGGAAGCGGTGGGCTTCGTCGATCTCGGAGGCCTGGGGCGCCAGCTCGCGGTCAGCGAACTCGCGCACCATGTCCTGGATCATGCGCTGGTCCTCCGTCAGGTCGAAGGCGTGTTTGATATCGGGCAACTCTTGCATGGGAGCTCGTGGTCTGGCTTTTGCGGTCGGTGACTTGGGGCCGGTGATTGGCGGCCGGTGACTTGCGGGAGGTTATCAGTAAGGCGAGTCAGCTCAAGTCAGGTCAATTTTCCAACCATCCGTGCGCCGCGGACGGTTGCGGGTGGAACTAGTGCGCGCAGCTGCTGGCTTGGTAGCAGCGCTGCGCGCTGGAGCTTCCGCATAGAACTCCCGGCTGCGTCCGGCACCGACCCAATCGATCAGCGCCTGGCGCGAGAACTTCCATTCGCGGCCGATCTTGCGCGCCGGCATCTCGCCCGCATGCAGGACCTTGTTGAAGGTCTTGACGCTGACGCCCAAGAGGGCCGCGGCCTCGTCGATGTTCAGAATGGCCTTGTCCGTGTTTGTAGTCATCAGCTGTCTCCTTGCTCCGCCCAGCGGCGGTTCATCTCGGTGTCAATCCAGTTGGCAATGTCATCTGTACTGCTGCCCGGCCCGAAGAGCCGCGCGTAGCCGCCCTCTTCCAGGGCAGTCATGTCGTCGGCGGGGATGATCCCGCCTCCCACCAACAGGGTGTGCCCCATGCCGCGGGATTCCAGCTCGGCCTTGACGCGCGGGAAGAGCTCCATGTGCGCGCCGGAGAGGATGGAGAGTCCGACCACATCAACGTCCTCCTGGGCGGCCACCTCGGCGATCATCTCCGGCGTCTGGTGCAGGCCTGTGTAGATGACCTCCATGCCGCGGTCGCTCAGGGTACTGGCCACGGTCTTGGCTCCGCGGTCATGGCCATCCAGGCCAGGCTTGCCCACCAGGACTCGAATAATGCGTTGGTTCATGCTGCTTAGAGGGTCTTGGGTTCCTTGAACTCGCCGAACACATCGCGCAGGACGGCGGTGATCTCCCCCAGGGTGCAGTCCGCATGGGCGGCGGCCACAAAACACTCCATGAGGTTGTCCGTGCAGAGGGCCGCCGCGCGCACGGCTCCCAGGGCGGCTTGGGCCGCGGGCTCATCACGCTCCTCACGCAGGCGGGCTAGGCGCTCCTTCTGCTCAGCTTCCACGGCCGCATCGATGCGGTGGATGTCGATCTCCGGTCCACCCTGATCGTCATCTTCGTAGCAGTTGACGCCCACCACGCGCTTGGCGCCGCGCTCCACATCGTTCTGGTAGCGCACCGCGCTGCGGTGGATCTCCTTCTGGAAGAAGCCTGCCTCGATGGCGGGCACCACGCCACCAAGCCGCTCGATCTCGTCGAAGTAGGCCTGGGCGTGCTCCTCCAGGCGATTGGTCAGGGCCTCAATGTAGTAGGAACCTCCCAGGGGATCGGCCACATGAGCCACCTCGCTCTCCTCCGCGATCACCTGCTGGGTGCGCAGGGCGATCTTGACGGCCTTCTCCGTGGGTAGGGAGAGGGTTTCGTCCATGGAGTTGGTGTGCAGGGACTGGGTTCCGCCGAGCACCGCAGCCAGGGCCTGGATAGTGGTGCGCACGATGTTGTTCTCCGGCTGCTGGGCGGTCAGGGAAACACCGGCGGTCTGAGTGTGGAAGCGCACCTTCCAGGAGGCCTCCTGGCGGGCTCCGAACTCGTCGCGCAGCTTGCGCGCCCAGATGCGCCGGGCCGCACGGAACTTGGCAATCTCCTCAAAGAAGTCCAGGTGGCTGTCAAAGAAGAAGGACAGACGCGGGGCGAACTCATCCACATCCATGCCCGCGGCGATTCCCCGGCGCACGTACTCCAAGCCGTTCGCCAGGGTGAAGGCCAACTCCTGGGCCGCCGTGGAGCCCGCCTCGCGAATGTGATAGCCGGAGATGGAGATCGTGTTCCACTGGGGCACATGGCTCGCGCAGTAGCTCATCAGGTCGGTGATCATGCGCAGGGCCGGTTCCGGCGCCACCAACCAGGCGTGCTGGGCCTGGTACTCCTTGAGGATGTCGTTCTGAACTGTGCCGCGCAGGGCCGCGGCGTCGATGCCTTGGCGTTCGGCACAGGCGATGTAGAAGGCCAAGAGGATCGGCGCCGGACCGTTGATCGTCATGGAGGTCGACACCTTGTCCATGGGGATGTCGGCCAGCATGGCTTCCATGTCCGCCAGGCTGGAGATGGCCACGCCCACCTGACCCACCTCGCCGCGGCTGATGTCATCGTCCGAGTCGTAGCCCATCAACGTCGGGAAGTCGAAGGCCACCGAGAGGCCGGTCTGTCCCAGCCCCAGGAGGTAGCGGAAGCGTTCGTTGGTCTCCCGTGCGGAACCGAAGCCGGCGAACTGCCGCATGGTCCACAAGCGCCCACGGTACATGGTCGGGTGCACCCCACGCGTGAAGGGAAAGGATCCCGGGTGACCGAGATCGGCATCCGCGTCCAGGTGCACATCCGCGGGTCCGTAGAGGGGCTTCAATTCCTCGCCGGAGAGGCTCGTGAAGTTGGTCTCGCGCAGCTTTGCGGCGGAATAGGCCTTCTGCCATCGAACTCTGGCGTCCACGCCCTGAACTTCTTGGGTGTTCGTCATGCTCAGCTTCCTGTACTTGGTTCCAGTTTTTCCGCGATGCTCTGCACCTGGTCGAGGATACGCGCTAGGGCCTCTTCCGCCGCCGCGTGGGGTGACGGGCAGCTCGCCAGCAGGCGGCGCGTCTCAGTCCGGTAGCCGTGTTCGTTCCAGAGCGTCTCAACCAGGCGCTCACCCACCACCCGCCGCACCTGTTCAGCCCGCATTTCGGCCCGCGCCCGCTCCAAGGGTTGGCCGGCAATGAAGGCGCGGTGTTCCCCGATGGCAGCAAGCACACCCTCCACGCCCTCGGCCTTACCGGCGCTGCAGGCCACCACCTTGGGGCACCAGGCACCCTCGGCCAAGCTGCGCAACTCCAGTGCCTCTTCCAAATCGCTCAGCAAGCGATCTGCACCGTGCAGGTCGCACTTGTTCACCACCAGCACATCCGCCGTCTCCAACAGGCCGGACTTCATGGCCTGGATGCCGTCGCCGGCTCCTGGGCAGAGCACCACCAGCACCGTATCCGCCGCCGATACGATGTCGTACTCGGCCTGCCCCACGCCGACGGTCTCCACCAGGAGCTCGTCGAAGCCAAAGGCGTCCATCACATCGCAGGCGTCGATGCTGGCGCAGGCCAGGCCTCCGTGGCTGCCGCGGCTGGCCATGGAGCGGATGAAGACCCCGGGGTCGAGCGTGCGCTCCTCCATGCGGATGCGGTCACCGAGTAGAGCGCCGCCGGTAAAGGGGCTGGAGGGATCCACGGCCAACACGCCAACCGTACGCTGGGCGTCCCGGTGCAGGCGTGCCAACTCATTGACGAGCGTGCTCTTGCCGGCACCCGGCGGACCGGTGATCCCCGTGCGCCAGGCACTGCCCACGCGTCCGAAGACCTGGGCCAGGGCCGGGGCGAAACGGTCATCGCCGTTCTCCGCCCAGGAGATCAGCCGCGCCAGGGCGCTGCGCTCGCCGGCAATCAGGCGTTCGGTGATACTCGCGGCTTGCTCCATGAACTCAGGCCAAGAGGCTCCTGGCGATCACCAGTCGTTGGATGTCCGTGGCGCCTTCGTAGATTTCGGTGATGCGCGCATCCCGGAAGAAACGCTCCACCGGGAAATCATCTGTGTAGCCTGCGCCGCCGTGAATCTGCAGACACTCGTCGGCACAGAAGTTGGCCGTGGTCGAAGCGGCCAGCTTGGCCTGGGCGGCCTGCATGGTGCAGGGCTTGCCCGCATCGCGCAGGCTGGCCGCCCGGTAGGCGAGCAGACGCGCCGCGTCGAGGCGCGTGGACATGTCCGCCAGCTTCCAGCCAATGGCCTGAAAGTGGCCGATGGGACGCCCGAACTGCTCGCGTTCCTTGGCGTAGCGCGTGGCCGCCTCAAGACAGGCGCGGGCGATGCCCAGGGACTGCGAGGCGATGCCGATGCGCCCGCCGTCGAGTGTCTCCAGGGCGATCTTGAAGCCCCCGTTCTCCTGACCGAGGAGCAAGTCGCCCGGCAGGCGCACGTCCTCCAGCAGGATCTCGGTGGTGGATGAACCGCGGATGCCGGTCTTCTTTTCATGGGCGCCGATAGAGAGCCCTGGCGTGTCCCGGGGCACCAAGAAGGCGGAGATGCCCTTGGCCTTGGGGACTTCCGGATCCGTGCGGGCGTAGACCACGTAGAGGCCGGCGAAGCCGCCGTTGGTGACGAATATCTTGGTGCCATTCAGGACCCAGTCATCTCCGTCGCGCCGGGCCGTGGTGGCCACCGCCGCCGCGTCGGAACCGGCTCCGGCCTCGGTCAGACAGTAGGCACCGATGCACTCGCCGCTGGCCAGGCGCGGCAGCCAGGTGCTTTTCTGCTCGTCCGTGCCGTACTTTATGAGCGGCGAACCGATCAGGCTGTTGTGCACGGAAACGGTCACGCCTGTGGAAGCGCAGACGCGGTTGAGTTCCTCCAGAGCCACGCACAGGGCGAGGTTTGGCAGGCCCGAGCCGCCGTACTCCTCGGGGATCGTGATGCCCCACATGCCGAGTTCACCCAGGCCCGCGAAGACCTCCGGGGCCAACTCGCACTCCCGGTCGTGGCGCGCGGCCAGGGGGCCGAGCACGTTCTCGGAGTACTCCTTGACGGCGTCGCGGATGAGGACCAGGTCCTCGGAAAGTTCAAAGTCCATGGGGTGTTTCTCGCTATGGCGGGGAGTCGCGCTCACTCGTAATCGTAGAAGCCCTTGCCGCTCTTGCGGCCCAACCGGCCGGCCTCGACCATGCGCCGCAACAGGGGGCAGGGGCGGTACTTGTCATCACCGAGACCCTTCTGCAGGACCTCCATCACATCCAGGCAGATGTCGAGGCCGATGTAGTCGGCCAGCGTCAGCGGCCCCATGGGGTGGTTCATGCCGAGCTTCATGACCGTGTCGATGCCCTCTTTGGTGGCGATGCCCTCCATCAGGGCAAAGGCCGCCTCGTTGATCATGGGCATCAGGATGCGGTTGCTGACAAAGCCCGCGTAGTCCTCGGCTTCCACGGGCACCTTGCCCAGGGACTCGGCGCAGGCCGTGATGGTGTCGAGCGTCTCGCGTGAGGTCTCCTGGCCGCGGATGATCTCCACCAACTTCATCATGGGCACCGGGTTCATGAAGTGCATGCCAATGACCTTGTCAGCCCGCTTCGTCGCGGCCGCGATCTTGGTGACCGAGATAGCTGAGGTGTTGGTGGCCAGAATCGTGTCCGGAGCGGCCAACTCATCGAGTTGCGTGAAGACCGCCGCCTTGATCTCGGCGTTCTCGATGATGGCTTCCACCACCAGTCCCTGGTCAGAAAGATCCGCCAGGCTGGTCGACGCTTGGACGCGCCCGCGGATGGCGGCGGACTCCTCCGCGCTGATTTTTTCCTTTTTCACCTGGCGCGCCAGGTTCTTCTCAATGGTGGACATTCCGCGCTCCAGGGCCTCCGCCTGCGTGTCTATCAAGAGCACCCGTGCACCGCACTGGGCGAAGACATGGGCGATGCCATTGCCCATGGTTCCGGCGCCGACCACGGCGACGCTTTCATAGAAGGGGGAAGTCATGGGCTAGATCCTTTCGACGGCCAGGGAGACTGCGTTGCCACCGCCGAGGCAGAGGGAAGCCATACCCGTGCGCGCTCCGCGCTGCTCCATGGCATGCAGGAGCGTGACCAGGATGCGCGCGCCGGAGGCGCCGATCGGATGGCCGAGGGCCACGGCACCACCGTTCACATTTACCTTGTCCGGGTCGATGTCGAGGACACGCGTGAGGGCGATGGCCGCCGCGGAGAAGGCCTCGTTGATCTCGTGCAGGTCGAAGTCACCGGGGGCCAGCCCCAACTTGTCGGCACAGGCGCGCACGGACTTCTCCGGGGCCATCATGACCCACTCCGGGGCGCAGCCGCCGGTGGCGTAGGCCGTGATACGCGCCAAGGGGCGCGCTCCCAGGGCTTCGGCCCGACTGGCCTCCATGACGATCAGGGCCGCGGCACCATCGTTGATCGAGGAGGCGTTGGCGGCTGTGACCGTGCCACCATCGCGTTTGAAGGCGGGCTTCAGCTTGGCCAGGCCCTGCTGTGTGGCTCCCTCGCGAATGTTCTCGTCCGTGAAAAAGGCGATGGGATCCTTGCGCCGCTGGGGAACCTCGACCGTGAATTTTTCGCGATCGAAGCGCCCGGCTTCCGTCGCCGCCTGGGCCTTGTTATGGCTAGCGACGGCGAAGGCATCCTGCTCTTCTCGGGAGAGCTCGTACTTGTCCGCAACGAGCTCGGCTGTCATGCCCATGTGAAAGTCGTTGTAGATATCCCACAAGCCGTCGTTGACCATGGAGTCCAAGAGTTGTCCGTGCCCGAGGCGCACGCCGCGCCGGGCTTCGGGCAACAGGTAGGGCGCCTGCGTCATGCTCTCCATTCCGCCGCAGGCAATGACCTGCGCGTCGCCGGCCCGGATGGCCTGGGCGGCGAGCATGACCGACTTCAGCCCCGAACCACATACCTTGTTAATGGTGAGCGCACCGACCTCCGCCGGCACACCGGCGCCGAGGGCCGCCTGGCGCGCCGGCGCCTGGCCGATGCCGGCGCTGAGTACATTGCCAAGGATGACCTCCTCGACCACGCCTGGCTCCAGTTCGGCCCGGGCCAGAGCCTCGGTCAGGGCCAGGCTGCCGAGTTCTGGTGCGCGGAAGCGCGCCAGGGAACCCTGGAAGCTAGCTATGGGCGTGCGGCAGGCGCTGACGATGACGGCTTCTTTCACGGAAGCTCTCCTGGATTGCTGGGGCCCCCGCTTCTCGCATGGGAAGGCCGGTGATGGGATGCGGCCGCCCGGCGGCCAGTTTGAGGGGCGACCATTCTAAGGAGCGCCGCGCCGGGCGCACGCTCGAAGAGGGGACAACTTCCCCTCAAAGTTGCATCACGGGGGAGCTCACAGGGGACGCGACGGCCCCCGGGCCACGGATTTCCGGAGCCGAGGTATCAGGTGGCTCGCTCAGGCCTGGGCCTCGGACGGCCACCGCTGGGCCTGGGCTATACCCCTAACCGCCTGGTATCAAACACCTTACGGCACTTCGGCGCCTTCCGCTCGGGGTCCACCGGCGCCCCTACGACGTGCCCCGGGCGCCGTCCCGGGGCAGGAGGTTGCATCCCCCTCCCACGCTTCGTATCTCGCGCCTGTGGCCTGCGTTTTTCGGTCCCCTTCCCTGGGCTTCGATCACAGCGCGCCACCCCCAGGCATCACCGTGGAAGACAAGGATCTGGTCAAGGGCCTCAAGGCCCGACATGAGGAGACCGTCGAGGCCTTCCTCGTCACCTATCGCTCCCTCCTGCACCACTGCATAGGGAGCTTCACGCGCAACCACGCCTCCCGCGAGGACCTCTACCAGGACCTGGTGCTCTACATCCTGGAACGCCTGGATAGCGACGCCTTTGACCCCGCAAAGGGCTCCTTCGGCACCTGGCTCTACCGCGTGGCCTGGTGTCGCTGCGTGGACATGAAACGTCGGGAAAGTGCCCAAAGACGCCCACAATTGACCTCCGTTGGCGACAACCTGCCGGAGCGGGCGGACGAACGCCCGGGGCCGGCGGAGGCCATCGGCAGCGAGGAGATCGGCTTCCGCGTACGCGCCGCCCTGGACCACCTCAAGCCAGAGGAACGCTCCCTGATGGACCTGCGCTTCGTCCAGGGCCGCACCATGGGAGAGATCTCCAGTGATCTTGACATGTCCCTGGAGCAGACCAAGTACCGCATCAAGAAGGCCACCGTCTCCATGCGGCGGGTGCTCCTCAACGACTACGCCTACCAGGAGGTCCCGGATTGAGCCACCGGACCAAACCCGAAAAAAACGCCCCTGACACGGCCCCGCAGCCGGATGAGATGGCAGACATGATCGGGAACAGGGATCAGGAGCCCAACCCCTTTGAGCGCCCCGGCGATGGCCGAGGCGCTTCGTTCGGGGCCGGAGGGCGTGCGCACAGTGCCAGGACCATGGAGCTCCTCCACTACGATGAGCTCGAGTCGGCCGCCCTGGCCGCCCTGGAAGCGGACCCCCGCAGCGCCGGCGCCCTGGACCTCCTGCGCGAGGCGGAGCACTTCCTGTGGACCAACTCCCCCCTGGCCACCCTGCCCTGCCCCGGGGCCAACGAACTCTACGACTACGGACGCGGCCCCGGCTATCGCCCCCTGGCCGCCGGCCGCCGGACGGAGTTGGAGGCACACCTGTTCCACTGCCCCCCGTGCCGCTCGCTCTCAAGCACCCTGGCCAGCCCGCCCCCCATGCCCCTGGTCATCGACGCCCCGGCCCCCTCCGGCGACTCCGGGCCCACTTCCGAGAGCGAACCCGCTACCCATGAGGTCCAGTCCACCGCGACCCTCTCAGCGCGCCTGTTGAAGCGCCCGCGACCGGGCCCGCGCCGGTCCGAGCGCACCAGCCTCCCCCTGCGCATCCTGCGCCTGTCGCCGGTGGCCGCCGCACTCCTGGTTCTGGGCCTGGGCATGTCCTTCTTCGGGGAGCAGCCCGCGAGAACGGTCTACGCCCCGGACCGCGTCCCCGGCCCCACGGGCACAACGGGCACAACGGCCGGCGGCTTCCCGACGAATCCCCTGCTACGCGGCAGCGGCGCGCCGGAACGAGCCAACCTGCTGCACCCGCGCGGACGCCTGCTGGCCCCCAGCGAACGCCTGCCCGGCGGCTGGCTTCTGGCCGCGGCCCCGCTCTTTGAGTTGACGCCTGTGGATCGGGCAGACGAATACCGCGTGGTCGTCGAGCTCCTTGACGGCAGCGCCTTTTCCACCGGTGCCGTGGTGTTGCGTTTGGCCGGGAGCGAACCACAGCTCCAATCCAGCGCCCCCCTGGACTCGGGCTTCTACCGCTGGGAGGCAACCGCCATGGTGGACGGGCTGCCCCGTGACCTGGGCGCCATGGACTTCCGCGTTGTGAACAGCGAGGACACGGAAACCAACGGCCTGCTGGAGGAACTCCAGGCCCTGGACGGCGCTGACCGTCGGGTCATCCACGCCGTACGCCTGCTGCACGCCGCCGGTTTCCGCAGCGACGCCCGGGCCCTGGCGCGCACGCTGCCAGCCAGCCCAGGCCGCGACGCCTTCCTGGCCAACGAACCGGGCCGCTGAGCACCTGAGCGCCGGCACGCCGTGCTCCGCCCCACCGTCGCGCTCCTGACCCTGGCCGCAGCAGTCGGCCCCGGTCCCCCTTCCGCCGCCCCACCGCCGACGGGCCAGGACCTCGCTACCTCGTCAGCCGCGCCCGCACTTCAGGTGGTGGAGATCGCCCTGGACAACTACCGCGGCCTCCTGGAGGGCCTGCGCCGGGGCGACAACTCCCTGGCTCTTGAGCTGGAGCAGGCTGCCCGGACCCTGTGCCGCGACCACGGACGCTGCGATGCCGCTGCTGTGGCACGCTATTACTTGGAGCTCACGCCCGCCGGGCGAGCCCGGAGCTGGCGCGACGAGCTGGCCTGGCGCGCGCTCTGGAAACGGGCGCGCTCCAGTGATGGGGAGCAGCCCGTGGACCGCGAGCTGTTACTGGCGGACCTGGGCGCCTTCTCCGCCGAAGTACTCGAGCACGAGGACCCGCTCCCCGGGGCCCGCGCCCTGTCCCTGGCCGTGCGCCTGACTGTCCACCGACTCGAACGGGCCGGAGTTCCTGATGCTCCGCAGCGGGCGAGGCTGGAGGCTGACACCCGCCGCGTGGAAAGGCTCTTCGCCGCGGCCGGAATGATCACCCCGCGCCTGGAGCCGCTCTGGACACGCGGGCGCCTGGCGCACCTCGCGGGCCGGGAGGCGGAGGCCCGCGCCGCCTTCTCCGAATGCCTGCGTCTGGCCGAGCAGGTGGGCAGCGACGACTACCGCGAACACGCCCTCTTGGGCCTGGTCGCCCTGGCCCGCACCGCCGGTAACACGCTCGAGGCGCGCCGCGCCCTGGGCGAGTTGGCCACCTTCCGCTCGCCGCGCGATTCCTGGCCCCTGACCCGCGAATGGGCCACGGACATCTTGCATCGCGACCAGCCGGAGAGCGCCCTGGCCTTCCTGCGGGACCACCCTCCGCGGCGAGCTTCAGAGGGACAGCCCACCCATCAAGCGCAGACCATGACCGGGGGGGCTGACCTGGCCGCCTGGCAGCTCCTGGTGGGGAGCTGCGCCCTGCGCTGTGATGACCTGGAAACGGCCCGCACCTACCTCGATCAGCTGGCGCTCAACCCGGCAGCCGACGACTCCGACGGCCAGGTGTCAGCGGACAAGGTGCGCCTGGCCCGGGCCACCCTGGAGCTAGCCGAGGGCCAACCCCAGCGCGCCCTGGAGACGCTCGGCTCCGGGGCCGCACCCGCCTCCGCCGCCGACCGCGCCCACGCCCATGCCCTGAGAGGGGAAGCCCTCCTGACCCTGGGCCGCCCGGGCCCGGCCCAGGCGGAGCTGGCGGCGGCCCTCGCCCAGGCCGGGGATTGGGCACGCAGTCGGGGCCTGGCGGACCCCGCCTCCGGGGGCAGCATCATCGGCGAGTGGCTGGGCCTGCACACGGTGGCCCTCTTGGCCCGCGCCCTCCTGGAACTCGACGAGCCCCTGGCGGCAGCCCTGACCATCGAGCGCACCCAGTCCGCGTCCCTGAGGACGCGGGCCGACGAGCTCACCGAAGAGGACCTGCTGGCCTGGGCCAGCTCCATGGACCTGGGACTCATCACCTGGGTGCTGGGCGCCGACGGGGGTGTGGCCGTCCACATCTCCCAAAGTGGGGTCGCCCGGGGCCGCACCATCGACCACGGCCGCCGCTCCCTCGGCGAAGCCATCCGTCGCCTGCGGCGCGCCGCCCTGGAGGGCCAAACCGAGCGCCACCAGATCCTGGGTGCCCAGCTGCGCGACGAGCTCCTGCCGCCGTCCGCCCTAAAAGCCCTGGAAGCCGCACCACCCGGGGCCAGGAAACGCATACTCTTCATCCCCCACGGCCCCCTGGAAGAACTCCCCCTGGCGCTCATCTCCCTCCGTGAGCGGCCCCTGGATGAGTGGGTGACGCCCCTGGTCCTACCCGGCCTGCCCCATCCATCCCCCGCATCCCAACGGCGCGTCCCGGGCACGGCCCAGGCCCCAATCACGCCGGGGACCGCCAGCAACGCTGCGGCCATTCCCGCTTCAGCACCGGCCAATACTGCCGAGGCCCCCCGGGCTCCGGGCGCCCCCCGGGCTCCGGGCCCCAGCACTCCCTGGATCCTTGCCGGCAACCCCGTCGCGGCCCCCCCCCACGCGCATCCCCTGCTCCCGGGCGCCGCCGACGAACTAGCCCTGCTGGCCCGGCAACTGCCCGCCACCACCGTCACGATCCAGGGCGCAGATTTCACACGCCAAGCCCTGTCCGCTGCCCTGGGCAGCACCGGCGCCCTGCACATCGCCACACACCTGGCAACACAGGACGCCTGCCGCTCCCGGCGCCTGGCATCCGTCGGCCTGCGCCTCTCCCACGGCGAGCTCCTCTGCGCAGACGAAATCGCCGCCCTGAGACCGCGCCTTTCACTGGTCGTGCTGGGCGCCTGCGAAACCGCCCAGGGCCGCCCGGTGGACGGCGAGGGACTGCTCGGCCTGACACGCGTCTTCCTGGAGAGCGGTACGCGCAACCTCCTGGCCACCCTCTGGCCCGTGGAAGACTCCGCCGCCCGAGACTTCGCCCTGGCCTTCCACCGCGCGCTGGCCGCCGGCCAGACCCCCTCCCAGGCCGCCAGTAACTCCCGCAACACGCTGCGTGCCGGTGGAGCCCCCGCCGCCGATTGGGCCGCCTTCCGGCTCCTCGGGCGCGACTAGCCGAGCGGCAGACGTAGCGGACCGCCGCATGACCTGGAGCCGGGCTGGTGCTGGATGGGGGTTAACTGGCCAGTGGACGTTTCAGCCATCCCAAACCCCCACCCTCCCAAGAGGGGATGCTCACCGAGGACCACCCGAGGCGCTCCCAGGTCGCCGCCCATCTCTGAAAAACCTGTGCCACGGACGCCGATCGACGATCCGGTGAAGGGGCCTCGCCAAGGCCAGCGCCACGAAGCCGGAAGTTTTTTCCCGATCCCTGTCCCAGACCCTCAAGCCAGCCCCATGGGAGGTCGATAGCTGTGCGCCCCGGGAACGAAACCAGTTCCCGCCACAGCCATGGCGACCCCCCTCCTACCCTTGATAACACTGGCCACGGCCACCCTATCCGCCCCGGAGCACGTGGGCCCGCCGAGCGCCGGAGAGGGCGTTGAGACCATTATCCAGGTGGAGGAAACACGCCTGCGCGCCTGGAACCGCACAGACCACCCGCAGCTTTTCTACTTCTCCATGCCCGCCGATGGTGCCGCCGCCGGATTGGTCTTGGCCCCGCATAGCTTCCTCGACGAAGACTTCCCCCGCGGCGCCCTCGATGGCCTGCGCCTGGAAGTAGTGACCCTGGCCACCCCGCCGGTCGCCGGCCCCGGGGCCTATGAACTGACTGGCGACGCGCTGCTAAACGGCGTTCTGCGCATTCCTCCCCAGCCGCGAGACGCCTGGTGGGACACCTCTTCCGGCACGCATCCGGCCCCGACCGGTGCCAGCGCCCTGCCCGCTTCTCTGCTGGCCGCCATGGCGCGCACGGTGGAAGCGGCTCGCCCCCAGGCCAACCAGATCGAGCCCATGCATGTGCCCGTGATCACGCCGAGCGACGGTTCCGGCGACGGTCCCCCGATTCCGGAGGACAGCCCCCTGCCCCCCGTCTAGCCCCTGCGGCCAGCGGAAGGCAACTACGAGACCGAAACCGACAGACAAGAGACGGCGAGAGGATCCGCAGCTGCGGGTCCTCTTTCCGTTTAACTTGGAACTCGGCGCTCGGTCGGGTACTTCCACCCCATGCAAGCTCATCTCCCCTGGCCCCTGGAGCGCGGCGAGCTGGACCGCATCTCCGAGATCCTGGACGGCGGCGCTCCCTGGCGCAGCACCTGGGAGGAGTTCCTGCGCGAGTTGCCGGCCGAACGCTCGGATGCCCTGATGCTGCTCGTCAAGGAGGGACGCGGAACCTGGTCCTGCCTCCTGGCAGGAAGTGGCGGCCAGGCCCTGTTCCTCGGCAACGCGCTCTCCGGCACTGTCATCGCCCTGGCCGCCGCGGGTTTCGCGGTGACCGTGATGGACCCCGTGTCCGAGCGCCTGCGCCTCAGCGCCCATCGCAATCGGGAGTTGGCACCGGGCCAGACGCGAGAGCTGGCCGCCGACGGTGCGCCGCGCCTGCCCTTCGACAACGGTGCCTTCGACCTGGTCGTCCAGGAGGACGGCCTGCCCCGGCTGGGCACGGGCTGGGGACACACTCTGGACGAGTGCCGCCGGGTCTGCGGAGGAGAGCTCCTGCTGTGCGCCGACAACCGCCTGGCCTACAAACGCTCCAGCGGACGACGCGGCGACTTCCCCGTGCCCAGCCCCCTGGCCTGGCTGCGACGCGCCCTGGAACCGCAGGAGGGCGAACACACGCTGCCCACCTATCGACGGCTCGTGGGCGATGAACAGTTTGAGAGGACCAAGGCCTTCTCGCTCTACCCCCACTCCCGGGACTTTACCCACGTGGTCGGCCTCGACGGAGACGGACCGGAACTGGCCGTGGGGCCCCAGGAACGCGAGAACCCGGCCAAGGTCATCGCCCGCGCCGCCGGGCTCTTCCCCTGGCTGACGCCTTCCTTCGCACTCTTGACCAGGCGGCGTGCAGCGGGCCGGACGCGCAGCGAGCTGCGCCTGGCCCGCATCTGCGAGGAGCTCGCCGCGCACCTCGACGAACCACTTCCCGTGGTGGAGAACCTGGTCGCCACGCGCAGCAACACCGCCGTGATCCACACCAAAGTCCCCGGCGCGCCGCAGCAGGAAGCCGCCGGCCGCTGGACGCTGCACATTCCCCAGAGCCCCCAGAAGCACGCCCTCTGCAGTCGGCACATGGCTTTCCTGGCGCGCGTGACCAGTGACTTCCCAGAGGTCCCCGTTCCCGCGCCGCTCTACGAGGGCGAGGTCGACGGCCTGTGGTTGGTGTGCGAACGGCGCCTGCCCGGCCTCACGGCGCCGCAGCTCGCCGGCCACGAACCCGCCATGGCGCGCATGTACGCGGACGCGGCGCGCCAGCTGGCCACCCTGGCCACGACGGAGACCACGCCCCTCTTGGAGAAGGAGTACGACGAGCTGGTGGGCGACCGTTTTCGCCTGGTCATCGAACGCTGCGGCCGTCAGCAGACGGCCAGGGAGCTTCAACGCATGGAGGCAGCCCTGGGTGAAGTGCTGCGCGGAGCCGACCTGCCCCGCGTCCTCTACCACGCTGACGTGCGCTCGAAGCACATGCAGGTGATGCCCGATGGCCGCGTCATCGGCTACCTGGACTGGGGCGCCAGCGAAGAGCACTTCCTGCCCTACGTGGACCTCTTGCACCTCATGGTGCACCAGCGCAAGCAGGAGAGCGGCGGCACGCCGCGGGAAGCCTGGGATCTGGTGCGCGAACGCCGCCTGCGCGATTACGAGCAGGCGGCCCTCGCCGACTACTGTGCGCGACTGGACTTGAGCCAGGACTACGCGCGCGCCATCGAAGCCGCCTGGCCGGCCCTGGTGGCTGGCATGGCGGAGATGAACTGGGACTACAGTCGCCCATTCTGGGTGCACCGGGAGTACGGTCTTTGAGAACCAGCCCCGATCAGGGACGCACCAGGCGGTAGATCGTGGCTGTCGCCGTTCCGGTGCAACCGCTTCCGGTCATACGCCGCGCGACCAGGTAGATATACCCATCTGGGCCCTCGACCAGGTCTGTCACCCCCTCGCGGTGAACAAGGTGCAAATCCAAACCCGTTGCGCCACCGCTGGCATCGACGCCCAGACCGCGCACAAAGGCGTCGTACCACTCAGAGAAAAGCAGGCGGTTGGTCAGCAGGCCACCGTATTTGTCGCCACCCAAGGCGCGGTACACGTCTCCCGAAATGACGCTGACGCATCCGGTCATGTTTCCCATGGGGTCTTCGGCACGGAATCCAATGGCGGTGGCATCGCCACGGCTGTAGGCCATGATTGGATCCGTCATGCCCGCCCCACCGCCGGGTCCGTCCTGTCCAGGCCACCCGAAGTGCACGCTGCTGTCCGTGTAGTCGAAGCTGTTGATCTCCTCATAGCCCGCCCCCACATCACCGATGTACACGACATTGTCAGCCATGCTCATGCGGAAGGGGTTGCGCAGGCCCATGGCGAGAATCTCGGGACAGGCCGAGCTACTGCCCACAACCCCATCGCAGGGGGGATTGCCGGCCGGGAACATGTTACCCGCCGGGATCGTGTAGCCACCCTGGCCGGCCGTGAGACTCGGCTCTATGCGCACGACGCTGCCCAACAGGTTGGTGTTGAAGCCCGCCACTGAGTTGTTGTCCCAGCCGCCCTCACCCACGGAAGCCAAGAGCGTCCCATCCGGGGCGAAGACCAGGCCGCCCCCGTTGTGATTGGGCGCCGGCGTGTTCTTGCGGAAGTCGATGATGCGCACGGCATCGCCCAGCTGAAGGGCACCACCATTGAAGGTCGCCGTCATGCGCGAAACGGAGACCTCAATGAAATCAGGCTGCGAGCTGTGGTAGAGGAAGACATACCCATTGGAGGCGAAGTCGGGGTGCAAGACCATGCCGACCAGCCCCGGCTCTCCGCCCGTGGGGTAAACGGGCAACACCCCGGCCACATTCACGCTGTTCACCGGCGTACAGGCCCAGTCATTGAAGTAGAGCAGGCTTCCGGTCTGCTCCGTCACGAGGAAGGCGTCTGGGTCATTTGGCAAGAACACCATGGCCGTGGGCTTGTTCAGCGAAGTCTCATCTACGACCAGCACACGCCCAAAGCCGTTCGTGCCGCCCTGATCGTAGATGATCGAGCCACAGGTCACCGGCGAGAAGGCGGCCGTGACCGTCTCATCCTGTGTGATGGCAAAGGAGCAAGGACCGGTTCCACCGCCGCAAGGCCCGGTTGTCCAGCCCGAGAACACATAGCCCGCATCGGGCGTGGCGACCAACGTCACCTGTGAGCCATCGCTGAGGACCTCCGTGCATGTGCTCCCACAGTCAATGACCCCGGAGGTGTTGTTCACCACCCCGCCGCCTCCGTTCACCACGGTCAGCGTCCAGTTGGTCGTCTGGCTCTGGTAGTTGGCTGTCACCTGAGTATCCGCATTCACCGTGAAGCTGCAGGGCCCGGTTCCCGAACAGGGCCCGGACCAGCCGGTGAATGTCCAGCCCGCCACATTCGCCGCTGCAAGCGTCACGGGCGTTCCATCCAGAAACTCAGCCGCACAGCTAGCGGCGCAGTCGATGCCCGGCGGGTCGCTGGTCACAACTCCCGCCCCCGCCGGTCCGTTTACGGTCACATCCACCGTCCAGGTGGGGGCGAAGGTCGCCTGGGTTTGCAGCCAGGCGGCGATGTCCTCCGCCTCCTGTTCGTCCACGCTGAGCCAGCTCATGGCCGGTACCGTATTCAGGGCCTGAACGATCTGGGCTCCGGAGGATCTCTGAACGCGCGGCACGCTCCAGGCCGACCCGCTGGAGAAGCCCTCACCATTCAGGCCGTGACAACCGTAACATTGGTTTCCTGGAGAGTCGTAGAGCGTCTCTCCGAAGACTGGATCGCCGGCCCCCACCAGCGCTGTCACCGGCGCCTGCGCCGGGTTGCCCTCGAAGGAGTGGTCCGCCAGTGCGTCACCGGTGTCCCGCCTGCGACGCATCTCCACGGTCCAGGTGTTCGTCGACACATCAAAGGCGCCCACGGCCTCCACATCGCCACGGCTGCCGCTGGGAAGCAGGCTGATGTTGCTCGGCAACTCCTCGCCACCGAGCGGCGCGCCGGCGAAGAGCAGCTTGTCAGCATCCTGCAAGTCGTCACCCGTGTAACTGAGACCACTTGAGTGCATCCACTCCGGGTCGCTGCCCACCAGGCCATTGCCGCCGTAGGCCGCCGAGCCTGAATCTGCGCGGCGCCCACTGCTGGTACCAGTGGCGTAGTCGATGTACTTGTCGTCCGCGCAACCCGACGGCCCCGTGCGGGCCGCCTTCCAGTGCCAGATGTCCGCCGCATCCCCGACCAGGTTGGTGTGCATCACGGACACATCCGTGCCCGTGTAGTTCTGACCCGGGTTGTCGTCGCTGAGGTTGGCGTGGCAGTAGGCCGCACACCCGGGCCCATCCGGCGCAAAGACCCCCTCGCTGTCGACAATGGGGAACATCAGGAAGAGCCGGTCCTCGCTCTCGAGCCCGGCCAGTTCATGGCCCGTGGCGTTCACCACGAACTCGTTCGGGGCCCCCGCTGTCGCGCCCAGGTGCAACTGCCCATTCCAGCCGCTCTCGCCGTTCCCCTGGTCGCCGTAGATCCACTTCTTGTAGCGCGTACTCTCCGTGTGCCCTGCATCCTCCCAGCGCACTGCGAAGTAGACGCGGTCCTCATCCCAGGCCGAGGTCACCTGGATGGGAGTCGTGACGCCGTCCAGGAATTCGCTCAACGGATAGTTGTTCTGGACCAGCCCGGTCACATTCGTCCAGAGCGTCTGATCCCATTCGGAGACAGCGCCGTCCAACTGGATCTCACCCGGAGTCACCTGGGCCGACACCACGGTTCCGGTCACATCGTTGGGCGATGAGAACGGCGGCCGCTCGAAGGCCAGAAACAGCCGCTTGGCCCCCACATGGTTATGGGAATCCTCGGTCACCGCCAGGGAGAAGTAGGTGTCCGCCGGCAGGGGAATCGAGGGATCGAGGGAAAAGGAGGCCCCCACATCCGTGTCGTCGCTGAGCGTGAACTGACATGGTTGGCTGGTTCCCGCGCACACATCACCGGTCCAGCCGTCGAATACATAGCCGTCATCCGGAGTAGCCGTCAGTGTAATCACCGTCCCCTCCAGCCAGGACTCCGAGCAGTCCCCACCGCAGTTGACGCCAGCTGGATCGCTGGTGACCATTCCCCCGCCACCGTTAGTGACCGTCAGCGTTCGGCCGGTCAAGTAGGTTGCCGTAATCGAAACTGGTCCATCCACTGTAATCAGACAGGTGTTGGTGGTACTCCCATCACAGGGCCCCCCGGACCAGTTCGTAAACTGCCACCCGTCCACCGAGCTCGCAGTAAGAGTCAACTGACTCCCCTCGGTCAAATCCGCGGAGCACACGCTGGGGCAGGCAATGCCTCCCGCATCTCCCGTCACTGTTCCGGCATCCGTCGGTCCGCTGACGGACACGGTGACCGTGTGCAGGATCGGTTGAAATGTGGCGGTGATGTTCTCATCAGTACTGACCATGAAGGCACAGGAGGGATTGGTGTCTCCGTCACAGGGCCCGCCGCTCCAGGCGACAAACTCGTGGTGTGTGTCGGGCGTCGCCGTCAGCGTGACGAGGGTCCCCTCCTGCCATACCTCGTCGCAGTCCGCGCCGCAATCGATCCCTGGCAGGTCGCTCGTCACCGTGCCGGACCCGCTGACCGCCACAGCCACCGTGTACATAATCGGCGCAAAGTTGGCCGTCACCGTCTCATCGCCGTCCACCGTGATGGCGCAGGTGGCAGAGGTTTCGCCGTCGCAGGAACCACCGCTCCAGCCGACGAACTCGTGATACTGATCTGGCGTTGCCGTCAGCATAACAACAGTGCCACCGGCCCAGACCTCGTCGCAGTCCGCGCCGCAATCGATACCCGGCAGATCGCTCGCCACCGTGCCGGCCCCGCTGACCGCCGCAGTCACCGTGTACATGGCCGGCGCGAAGTTGGCCGTGATCATCTCGTCGCCGCTGACCGTGAAGACGCAGACCGGATCCGTGCTGCCGTCACATGGGCCACCGCTCCAATTAACAAACGTGTGATACTGATCCGCCGTCGCCGTCAAGGTGGCTGCGGTGCCTTCCTGCCAGATGGCGGAGCAGCTCGCCCCGCAATCGATGGCTCCGTCGTCACTGGCCACGGTTCCCGAACCGCTGACCGCCACATCCACGGTGAAAAGGACCCGCTCAAAAGTTGCCGTGACGGCCTGATCGTCCACCATGTCGAAGGCACATTCCGGGTCCGAGCTCCCGGCACAGGGGCCGGTGTTCCAACCCGCGAAGGTGTTGTGGGCGGCTGGGATCGCCGTGAGGCGCACGCTGGTGCCCTCCGGGACCTCGGCGGAGCAATCACCGGGACAGCTGAGATCCAGACCGGAGGCGGAGACCGAGCCGTCGCCGTCCACGACGGCCGTGAGCGTGTAGACCGGCGGCGAGGGGCCGTCGTCGCCCCCGCCTCCTCCGCCTCCGCCACAGCCGGCCGCCAGGGCCAGAAGTAGGGGAACGGCACCGTGGATACCTCTGAAAGTGGCTGCCATCTCCTCCTCTGGAGGGGAGCAGAGTACCACGGGCACGCCAGCAAGGGGCATTCCGCACCTGCTACACGCTCCGGACGGCTCCCTTTCGCCCTCCGAGCCCCCCGCCTCCGGAGCGGGCATGACATACCACCGGTCAATACGCACGATTCCCGCCCCAAAACGGGACAACGGCTTCCCTTTAGCACAACATACCCTCCACACGAGATTCCAACCGGTCGATCCTCTCCTAGCCATGCTCACCTGCCACATTCCCCTCGTCGTCTTCACGTTCCTGGTCCTCGTTTACTTCGGCCGCGGCTATCTGGCCTGGGTCCTGCCGGCCCTGGGCACGCTGCTCTGGTGGCACTTCAAGCTCGGCATGGAGGGCACGACCTTCAATGTCTGCGTCGGCGTTTTCGCCGTCCTGGCCCTGGTCTTCGGCCTGCCGGGCCTGCGTCGCGTGATCCTGACCGGGACCATGATGAAGCTCCTGGCACCCATCTTCCCGAAGATGAGCCGCACGGAGCGCGAGGCCCTGGAGGCGGGCACGGTCTGGTGGGACGCGGAGCTCTTCGCTGGCACGCCGCGCTGGAAGAAGCTCCTGGATTTCAAGCCCGGCGGCGTCTCCGAGAAGGAGCAACGCTTCCTGGACGGTCCGGTGGAGAAGCTCTGCACCATGGTCAGCGACTTCGAGATCAACCAGGCCTCGGACCTGCCGCCGGAGGTCTGGGAGCACCTGAAGCGGGAGAAGTTCCTGGGCCTGATCATCCCCGAGTCCTACGGCGGCCTGGGTTTCTCCGCCGCCGCCAACTCCGCCGTGGTGGCCAAGGTGGCCAGCCGCAGTGTGGCCGCGGCGGTCTCCGTCATGGTGCCCAACTCCCTGGGCCCGGCGGAACTCCTCTTGCACTACGGCACCGAGGAGCAGAAGAGCCACTACCTGCCGCGCCTGGCCGTGGGCGAGGAGATCCCTTGCTTCGCCCTGACCGAGCCCGGGGCCGGTAGCGACGCCGGCGCCATGCGCTCCAGCGCCGTGGTCTGCAACGGCACCTACAAGGGCGAGGCCACCCTGGGCATGCTGCTCAACTTCGAGAAGCGCTACATCACCCTGAACTCCAACGCCACGCTGCTCGGCATGGCCTTCAAGTTGCGCGACCCGGACGGCCTCTTGGGCGACACGGTGGAACTCGGCATCACCTGCGCCCTGATCCCCGCTGGCACGCCGGGCATCGACCAGAGCGAACGCCACGATCCCCTGGGCGTACCCTTCATCAACGGTCCCCTGCGCGGCCAGGATGTCTTCGTGCCACTGGACGCCATCATCGGCGGAACGGAAATGGCCGGCCAGGGCTGGCGCATGTTGATGGACTGCCTCGCCGCTGGCCGCGGCATCTCCCTGCCGGCCCAGGCCACCGCCGGTGCCCAGTTGGCCGTGCGCGGCGTGGGCGCCTACGCCACCATCCGCGAGCAGTTCAACATGCCCATCGGTCGCTTCGAGGGCATCGAGGAGCCCCTCTCCCGCATCGGCGGCCTGACCTACGCCATGAGCGCCGCCCGCCGCCTGACCTGCGGCGCCATCGACGCCGGCGAGAAGCCGGCGGTCATCACCGCCATCATGAAGGCCTACACCACCGACTCCGGCCGTCAGATCGTAAACGACGCCCTGGACGTGGTCGGCGGCTCCGGCATCGTGCGCGGCCCGCGCAACATCATCTCCGGCATGTACCAGGCCATGCCCGTGGGAATCACCGTCGAAGGCGCGAACATCCTGACGCGCTCCATGATCATCTTCGGCCAGGGCGCTATCCGCTGCCATCCCTACGCCTTCGACGAGATTGAAGGTGTACGTCACAAGGATGTGGCACGCTTCGACCGGGCCATCTTCAAACACATCGGCCTGATGGCCCAGGTGGGCATCCGCAGCCTGTGGGGCGGCCTGACCTGCGGGCGCCTCTTCTCCAGTCCGGTTTCAGGCCCCACGGCCAAGTACTTCCGGCGCTTCGCCCGCATGAGCTCCGCCTACGCCTTCACCGCTGAACTCGCCATGCTGAGCCTGGGCGGCACCCTGAAGCGCAAGGAAAAGATCACCGGCCGCTTCGCCGATGCCCTGGCCTGGATGTATCTCGGCACGGCCTCCCTCAAGCAGTTCGAGGACGACGCTCGTCCCGCCTCCCAGCTGCCATTCGTCTCCTGGGTCTCAGAACACGCCCTCTACGAGATCCAACAGGCCCTGGGCGGCATTATCGACAACCTGCCAAACGCCCTGGTGCGCCTGAAGTTGCGATTCGCCGTCTTCCCCCTCGGCCGTTGCACGCGTCCACCCTCAGACCGCATCTCCGGCCAGGTGGCCCGGGCCCTGCTCGACGACGGCGAAGCCCGTCTGGCCCTTTCGCACCTGATCTACGTCCCCGACGAAAACGATCCCGGCCTCGGCCGCCTCGAACGCGCCCTCAAACTGGTGGTCGCCGCCGCCCCGGCTCGCAAAAAAATGAAGCGCGCCGCCCGGGAGAAGAAGATTCCCCGCGGCACCGAGTCAGATATGGCAGAAGCCTGCGTCACCGCCGGCATCCTCAGCGAAGTCGAAGCCCAGGCCGTAACCGCCGGCGCCGCCGCCCGCGACGACTTGATCCAGGTGGACTCCTTCGGCCCGGAGGAATACTCGGCGCTCTTCCCTCGGGGGTAGAGAAAGCAACAAACTGGGCGCAGAGTCTGGGCTTCAGAACGCTGGCCTTCGCAGCCTGTTGGCGGCGTACATGGATCCTCTTCAGGACTAACCAGTGCTCATGTCTGCTGAAGGCGTGGACACCAGTTGCGTGGTCTATCTGGATTCCAGCACTAGGCATAGACTGGATCCACTTCAGGGTGGTGCTCTAAAGCAAGGCCCATGCCCGTAGACAATCCCCCCAGCTCTCCCCATGAACTACTCCCTGCCGCTGGTCTTGCCCATTCTCTGCTCTCCCCTGGTATCGGCCCAGGAAACAAGGCTCCTAGCCGCTGATACTGCCGCCTACGATGAACTTGGCTACACCGTTGCGCTCGGCGACGGTCTGGCCCTGGTCGGTGCACCCTATGACAGCGATCTGGGCCCGTTCTCCTATACTGGCTCTGCTTACTTCTTCGATGCCAATCCGGTGAGCCCAACATATGGCCAGCAACTCCTCAAGCTGACCTCTAGTACACAGGGCACCGGCGATCGCTTTGGACGCAGCGTTGCCCTAGGTAACGGCCTGGCCCTGCTGGCGAAGGACGGAGACGACTCTGTGTCAGTCTTCAACGCAATACCCACCAGTCCTGCCTTCGGCAGCGAACTCACCATTCTCACAGTTACGGGCTGGAATCACTTCGATTGGTTCGGCACAGATGTAGCTATCGACGGGGAGCTGGCCCTGATAGGTGGCTTGGGCGATGATGCCAGCGGCAATCCGACCGGATGTGCCCATCTATTCAACGTCAACCCATCCAGCCCTTCATTCGGTCAGGATATCCTGAAGCTAACCGCCTCAGATGGGCAGGACTATGACTACTTTGGCTGGCGTGTGTCCCTAGATGGCGGCCTGGCTTTGATCGGCGCCCCCATGGACGATGACCTCGGCAGTACATCGGGATCCGCTTACATCTTCGACGCAAACCCATCGAGCGCCACCTTCGGCCAAGAGCTCATCAAGCTCACGGCTTCGAACGGGAGCACTTCGGATGAGTTCGGCTCATCTGTATCCCTCGAGGGGGGCTTGGCCCTGATCGGTGCTCAATACGGAGACGGATCTGGAAATCGTACGGGAGTTGCATATCTGTTCGATGCCAACCTGACCAGCCCGACCTTCGGCCAGGAACTGGCCAAGTTGGAAGCCACAGGTGGGGCTTACGATGACCGCTTCGGCTGCGATGTCACCCTCGACGGCAAGCAAGCCCTGGTTGGTGCCTATGGAGTGGACGGCTCAATGAGCTTTTCCGGTTCCGCCTACTACTTTGATGTCGACACCACGAGCGCTTCGTTTGGAACCCAACTCACCCAAGTACTGCCAGCTGATGGCACCAGCACCTGGTTTGGCTACTGTGTCGACCTGGAGGGAGGCCTGGCCCTGGTAGGTGAGAACAAGGACAGCGACCTGTTCAGTAGCGCTGGTTCCGCGTACTTGTTCGGTCTCCCCTGCGGGATTGACCATGTCTGCGTTACTTCCCCAAACTCAGTGGGGCTCGGCGCCAGTTTGTCGGCCACGGGCTCCACCTCAGTTGCCGCCAATGACCTTGTGCTCCTCGCCCGCAGTCTCCCGGCAAACCAGTTCGGTATTATCTTTTACGGACGCGACCCGGTTCAGATTCCCTTCGGCAACGGTATCCGCTGTATCGGCGGCGGACAGCTCTTCCGCTTTAGCCCGATCCAGTCTTCATCAGGCGGACTAGTCAACTGGCCACTAGATGTGACTACGCCACCCTTCGCCGCGGGACAGATTACCCCCCACTCCACCTGGCACTTCCAGTTCTGGTACCGAGACCCGCTGGCAGGTGGAGCCAACTTCAACCTCTCCGACGCCCTGCGCATCACGTTCTGTCCGTGACGGCGTAAGACCACCGTCAGCGCATTCTCTTTGGGCAATACCGACTACGCGCTGGCAGGGATTACGCCTGCGATCCCCGGTCAGCTCGATGGCTTGGTGCCCCGGCCTACTGCGCCAGGCGGCGCAGGACGTAGTGCAGGATGCCGCCGTTTTGGTAGTAGCGGGCTTCCTCCGGTGTGTCGATGCGCAGGATGGCTTGGAACTCGGTGACGGTGCCAGCAGCGTCCGTGGCGCGCACGCTGAGTTCGCCGGCGGTGGGCAGTCCTTCGGCGAAGCGCTCGGCCAGGCCGGTGATGTCGAAGGTCTCCTCTCCGGTGAGTCCCAGGGAGGCGGCGCTTTGATCCTGGAGGAACTGCAGGGGTAGAACGCCCATGCCCACCAGGTTGGAGCGGTGGATGCGCTCGAAGCTCTCGACGATCACCGCGCGCACGCCCAGGAGGCAGGGGCCCTTGGCGGCCCAGTCCCGGGAGGAACCGGTGCCGTATTCCCTGCCACCGATGACGACCATGGGAATGCCCTCGTCCCGGTAGCGCATGGCCGCAGCGTAGATGCTCATCTGCTCCCCGTCCGGCAGGTGGCGGGTCACGCCGCCCTCCACGCCGGGGACCAGGAGGTTCTTGATGCGCACATTGGCGAAGGTGCCGCGCATCATCACCTCGTGGTTGCCGCGCCGGGAGCCGTAGGAGTTGAAGTCCTGTTGCTCCACGCCGTGCTCGCGCAGGTAGGCGGCGGCGGGACTGGCGGCGGCGATGGAGCCCGCCGGGGAGATGTGGTCGGTGGTGATGCTGTCGCCGAAGAGGGCCAGGGCGCGGGCGCCGGAGATGTTCTCCACCGGCGCCAGCTCGGCGGTCATGCCGTCGAAGTAGGGCGGGCTCTTCACATAGGTGGAGGTGTCGTCCCAGGCGTAGACATCGCCGCCGGGCACGCTGATGTCCCGCCAGGCCTGCGGGCCCTCCAAGGCCTCGGCGTAACTGGCCTGGAACATCTCGCTCTTGACTGCAGCGGCCTCGCAGGCGGCGATCTCGCCGTTCGTGGGCCAGATGTCCTTCAGGTACACGGGGTTGCCCGCCGCGTCATCGCCCAGGGGGTCGCTGGTGAGATCGATGTCCGTGGTCCCGGCCAGGGCATAGGCGACGACCAGCGGCGGCGAGGCCAGGTAGCTGGCGCGCACCTTGCCGTGCACGCGGCCCTCGAAGTTGCGGTTGCCGGAGATGACCGACGAGACCACGAGATTCGCCTCGTCGATGGCCGTCTCCACGGCGCTGTCCAGGGGTCCGCTGTTGCCGATGCAGGTGGTGCAGCCGTAGCCGACCACGTGGAAGCCCAGGGCTTCGAGGGGCTCCAGGAGTCCCGCCTCGGAGAGGTAGCTCGTCACGACCCGGGAGCCCGGTGCCAGGCTGGTCTTGACCCAGGGTTGGGCGGAGAGGCCACGCTCGGCAGCCTTCTTGGCCAGCAATCCGGCGGCCACGAGCACTGACGGATTGGAGGTGTTCGTGCAGGAGGTGATGGCGGCGATGACCACGGAGCCGTGCCCCAGCTCGAACTCGCCCTTGTCCGTGGCGAGGTGCACGCGGTCCCCGGCGCCGTCCCGCCCGGCGGCCGCCAGGAACTCGTCCCGGGTGCGGCCGAAGGAGGCCGCCATGTCCGCCAGGTCGATGCGATCCTGGGGACGCTTGGGCCCGGCCAGGGAGGGCACGCTCTCCCCCATGTCGATTTCCACCACCGACGAGTACTCCGCGTCCTTCTGGCCCGCCGTGTGGAAGAGGCCCTGCTCGCGCATGTAGGCCTCCACCAGGGCCACGCTCTCCTCGCTGCGCCCGGTCAGGCGCAGATAATCCAAGGTGCGTTCGTCCACCGGGAAGATGCCGCAGGTGGCACCATACTCCGGGGCCATGTTGGCCAGCGTGGCGCGGTCAGCCAGGGAGAGCTCCGCCATACCCGGGCCGAAGAACTCGACGAACTTGCCGACCACGCCCTCCTGGCGCAGGCGCTCGACCACGCGCAGAACGAGGTCCGTGGCCGTCGTGCCCTCCGGCAGATTGCCCGTGAGGCGCACGCCGACTACCTGGGGAATGAGCATGGAGACCGGCTGGCCGAGCATGGCCGCCTCGGCCTCGATGCCGCCCACGCCCCAGCCCAAAACGCCCACGCCGTTGATCATTGTCGTGTGGGAATCCGTGCCCACCACCGTGTCCGGATAGGCCCACTCGCCATCCATGACCACCTGGGCCAGATGTTCCAGGTTGACCTGGTGCACGATGCCCGTCTCCGGGGGCACCACGCGGAAGTTGTCGAAGGCCGCCTGGCCCCACTTCAGGAACGCGTAGCGTTCTCCGTTACGCTCGAACTCCAGGCTCGAGTTGATGCCAAAGGCCTCGGCGCTGCCGGCGGCGTCCACCTGTACCGAGTGATCCACGACCATCTCCGCCGGTTGCAGGGGGTTGATGCGCTTGGGATCCCCGCCCAAATGCAGCACCGCGTCGCGCATGGCCGCCAGATCCACCACCGCCGGTACGCCGGTGAAATCCTGCATCAGGACCCGCGCCGGGCGATAGGCGATCTCCCGCGAGGGCCTGGCCGCCGGATCCCAGTCGATGAGCGCCCCGATGTCCTCGGCAGTGACGGATTCGCCATCCTCGTGGCGCAGGAGGTTCTCCAGCAGGATACGCAGGGAGAAGGGCAGGCGCTCCAGATCGTGGCCCGCCTCGGCCAGGGCCGCCAGACGGGCAATACGCCAGCTGCGCTCCCCATCGGAGTTGGAGGAACTGGGAATTGTCAGGGTGCCGTGGCTACCAAAGGAATCAGTCATCGAAGTCAGGATCTTGGCGTTGTAGTCCGAGAAAACGGGCCACCATGATACGCGCTGGGGCCCCCGCTGACCGCATAAACCGACAGTACCCTGCCGGGTCTGAGTGCGCGGGCCCCAGCGCCGCTGCCCCGGCGCAGCAGCGCCGTGCAGACAGTGCGGCAGTACCGGTTCAGGCGGCGAGGCAGGATCCGTGTGGATGGCACGGCAACACCGACTTGGACGGCCCAGCAACGCCGGCTTGGACGGTGCGGCAGTACCTGGTCAGGCGGCGCGGCAGGGCCGGCTTGTACCGCAAGGCGACACCTGCCTCGACGGTCAGCGGGACAGGGGACAGTATTCGAGCTGCTCGGGACTGGTCTGGGACTGCGATCCCAGGCCCAGGACGTGTTCGGGGCAGATGCGGATGGGACCGGCGGCGGTTTGAATCAGGCCCCGGCCACAGCGCACGACGACGCCCTCAAGCAGGGCCTCCGCCACATTCGAGAGGCCCGACATGCTGCTCTCGATGAGGCAGTTCACCAGCACCACGCGTCCGCTGCGCCCGCCTTCGATGGCGTTGCGCGTCCCCGCGGAGAGCACGCTGCGCTCCATGAAACAGCGCGTGTCGCCCATGATGGAGAGGGAGCCCGCAGCCAGCAGGGAAGCGCGGACCAGCACCGCTCCCCGTCCGGAGGAGCGCAGGCTGTAGACCAGGCGGCCCGAGGTCGGCGGCAACACTTCGCAGCGATCCAGGAGGATGTCGCTGTCGGTGGTCATGATGCAGGTGTCCCGGCCACGCAGGCGGCAGCCGCGCAGGACTACCTCGCTCCCGGTCAGGATCAGGGCCGTGGTGCCGCTGGCCAGGATGTCCACGTTTTCAAAGACCACCCCGCGGGACTGCCCCACATGGAACCCCATGCGCAACTCCACCGGAGCCCCGCCCGGCGCGGCGGCGCCGATGATGCGCAGCCCCGAAACCTCCACGGGACAGGACGAGTTGACCTGCTCGGCTTCGTAGACGCCGGGCCCCAGGATCAGGTCCACGCCCGTGCGCCCGGAGGCCCTCAACTCACGCAAGGTGGCCGCCAACTCGGCGCCGGCCCCGGCCCCGCCCTCGATGTGGCGCGTCTCCCGTTCCGCGCTCACCTCCGTTGCAGTCCGCGGCTCAAGCGCCAGCAGCTCAACCCCGTGGGCCCCGCCCCTGCCCCAGGCGCGGGCACTTCCCAAGCGCGCCAGATCACGCCAGGCGCGAATGCGCGCCCCAGGATCCCCGCACAGCTCCCGCGCCGCCGCCAGCAGCAGTGGCTGCGGCGCTTCCCGATGCCGTTCCACCAGGCGCAGGGCCAGCTCCGCCCGCCCCCAGGCCCCCCGGCGCCCATCCCAACTCCCGTCCGCGGACCACAGGTCATGGGCCACGACCAGATAGGCCTCCGCCACCGCCAAGCCAGACCCGGGGATCTCCCGCGCCAGACGCGCCAGCACGAGTTCCGCCTCCTGGAGCCCCCCCCGCTCCCGGAAGAACTCACCCCAACTCTCGCCGGTTGCCAGGCCATGCGCGGATCCGTCGGCGCCAACCCAACGCTCCCAGGGAATCGAATCCCGGGCACCGGGCCCAGGCACCGAGTCCAGCAACACCGCCAGCTGCCGCACGGTGGCCTCTGGATCCGACTCCGCCAGCATCCCCGACCAGGCCGCCGTATGCCCTGCGCGCGCGTGTTCCTCGCCGGTCCCGGCGGTCCCCCTAGTCCCGACTGACCCGCCAGTCCCGACGGTCCCCTTGGTCGCGACGGCCGCTTTGGTCCCGACGGCCACTTCGGTCCCGCTGGACTCATTGGACTCGCTGGACTCATTGGACCCGGGAGCCCAGGAGGCCCAGGGATCCGCATGGGCCCGGAGCAGGGCCAGGGCGCGCCGCCGGGGCTCGTCATGGGTCCACTCAATCGGCGGCAGCTCGAGGCCCAGGACCCGGGCCCGCGCCAGGAGGATGGCCCGCGCCATGCCCGACTGCCCGGCGGCACTTGTCCGCTCGGGCCCTCCCTTGCCCGCCCGCGACTCCCCGCCTCCCTTGGCGGGAGCGCCGGCGAGCCCGGGGCCAGCCCCCAGGCTGGACGACGACGCGCGGGAACGCACCAGGACTTCCTGGGCCGCCGCCGCCAGATCCGGGTTCCCCGAGCCCAGGGTTTCCTCAAGTCGTTCGAAAGCCCGCGAACCGAGCAACTCCAGGGCGCGCTGGGCCCGGCGGCGCTGGCTGAAGTTGCCGTTGGCGAGCTCGCCCAGGGCCTGCTCGATGATCACCGCAGCGGCCTCCGCGGAACCGTCGTCCGCCGGCAGCAGGTCAATGGAATCACCCGGCGCCGAGCTGAGGCCTCCGCTCAGCTCCTGGCGTGCACGACAGTGAATGAGCTCAAGGGCGTCCCCGGCCCCGGGCGCAGATCCGGGCGCAGGCAGTTCCAACGTGCGCTGGCCCGCTGCGGAGCGCTGAATCTCGCGCCAGCTCCCGTCCGCCTCCCCAATCTCCAGCACCAGGCTGACGCCGGGACCGTAGCCTACCTCCCCGTATTCCACCGCGGCTTTGCCCTTGGCCCCGCCCGCGAGGCCGACGGGCAGCGGCTTGAATGACAGGCGAAAGCCGCCGCCTGCCAGCCGCTCAACGGACGGCGGCGCGGGCTTCGGCGGGAAAACGCGCCCTCCCTCCAGGCTGATCTGGCGGCGGATCAGGGCCTCGCCATCCCGGATCCCCACCAGCTCCACCCGGGCGAAAACTCCCTCGGCCAGGCGAAAGGCCAGGGCCCCGCCGACCATCAGGCTGGTGCGTTGCTCCCGGTACTGGGCCTGGCCCGGCGCCGGCACCTCCCAGGCCCCGGCGCCCCCGCCCTTTGAGAGGCTGAGCACGCGCGAACCGCCGTCCGGCTCCAAGTGCACCGAGGTGTTTGAGAGATAGGAAACGTGACAGTCGCTGCGCGCCCCATTCACCTCTCCCGTCAGCAGGTTGAGCGTAGCGTCCCGGTCCAACCCGATCTCCTCGCCCGGGCCCAGGGCTCCGGGCACACCGCGCAGGCGCTGGCCAAAATTATCGCCAGCGTCGATGCGCGCCACCCAGTACTCGATGACATCGCTGCCGTCGGCACTGCCGTGTAGCCAGGAGGAACCGCCCAGCTCCACTTGGATGGCGCGAAAACCGCCGGAGGGTCGGTGCAGGTAGCGGGCGAGGACCCGATAGCGAGCGCTACCCGGCTCGTTCCCCGGTTGACCGGGAAGTTCTGGCCAGGAAACCAGGAGCCCTCCGTCCCTATCCGCCAGGCTGAGTTCCGCCGGAGAGCGCCGCACGCTCTCGGCTCCGGGCGCCGCCAGCAGGTACTCCAGGGTCACGGCCTGTTCATCCAGCGCGGTGACAGCCACCCGCCCCCAACGCCCGTTGTCGAGGCGGAAAGCACAGGCGGCGCCGACCCGGACGGAGAGCTCCTCCAAGGCCACATCTCCCGGCCGCAATCCTCCCTGCCCATCTCCGAGCAGCGAAAACAACTCGCCGCTCGTCACGAGCGCCTCACCATTGAATGAGAGCCCCGGCCCCTCCGCCGGCCGACTGCCGACTACTCCCGTGGCCAGCTCCAGATGAAACCCGAGGGGCAACCAGGCCCGATCCCAGAGCGCCTCCTGGGCCGCCACCGGTTCCGCGGCCAGGGCCAAGGCCAGGGCCAAGGCCAGGGCGGCCCGGACCAGACCGCCATGGGCATGCGGATTGATGGAACCTCGGGCGGTCCCCAACCGGGCGTGTTTTCCTCGACTGCTCATGACCTGTGCGTGCCCCCAGGATAACTGCCCGGGGTCGCGGGGGTTCATGGGTAGTTGCCCAGCGGCCCGCCTCTTCCCCTCCCCCGGGACCGCCGCTAGAATCCTGCGCCCCGTGGGGACGTAGCTCAATTGGCAGAGCGTCGCGTTCGCAATGCGAAGGTCGTGGGTTCGACTCCCATCGTCTCCACCACTACTTGCCCCGCGACTTGCCATGGCTGCAGTCCCCTAGGCCCGTTTCTTCCCGGGGCCGGCCCTTCCCGGGGTCCGCTTCCCGCCCGAAGCCCGCCTCTTCCCAAGGCCCCCATCCTCCCAAGGCGCGCGCTTTCCCAAGGCGCCCGCTTTCCCGAGGCCCGCAGCCTCACGAGGCCCGCTTCCCTCCCGATTCACGCAACTTCCCACAGGCCCACACTTTCCAGAGGCCCCCATTCTCCCCGGGCCAGTCAGGCTCCGGCCTCCGGCCCTCCCGGTCGCTACCGCCGGCGCCGGCGGCGGGATTTGATCTTGCCCGCGGCCAGGTCGCCTTCGAAGCGCCTGGTGAGTTCGAGGAGTTCGCCGCCTTTCTCCTCCACCTGCCAGGGCTGCAGTCCGGCCAGGGCCGAGAGCTGCTCCATCGTGGCCGGGCGGTTCCGGGCCAGCTCCAGCAGGCCGTGGCGGTTCAACAGGTAGGCGGACTCCACACCGAGCTTCTCCCCCCAACGCTTGCGCCAGTCCTTGAGGCGTTCGTGGAACTCCTGGGCGATCTCGTCCAACTCGTCGTCACGCCGGCGCTTGGCCGGGCGCGGCAGGCGCTCCAGGGGGCCCGCGGCCCGCGCCCGCTCCAGGGCTTCCAGGAGACCGTTGCCAAGGTCGCGCAGGACGCGCTCGGACAGGCCGCGAATACCGTGCATGGCCTTGACCGATTTGGGCAAGGCGGCAGCCAACTCCAACATGGCCGAGTTTTGCAGCACCTTGAAAGGCGGCCTGTTGCGGCGCTCGGCGATGCCATCGCGGAACAGGTAGAGCTCCTTCAAGGCCTGACGGGAGATGGGCGCCAGCTCACGCACACCGCGAATCCTGGCGAAGCCGTTGGGGTCAAAGACCACCTCCGGCGGTACCAGAGCCTCCAGACGGCGGCATTCGCCGGCGACGATGTGGGCCCGGCCCAGGTCCTCCAGTTCGGCCTTCTGCTCGGCCATCAGCTCCAGGAGGAAGTGTGTATCGAGGCGCGCATAGCTGATCTGCTTGGGCGAGAGCGGGCGTTGACTCCAATCCGAGCGCTGCATGGCCTTGTTCAGCACCACGCCGAAGTGCGCCTTCAGCACCGAAGCCAGGCCCGGGGCCTCGTGGCCGATGACCGCCGCCGCCACGCGCGTGTCGAAGAGGGCGGCGAAGTCGAAACCGTAGTCGCGCTTCAGGATCAGCACATCGTACTCGCCGTCGTGGAAGATCTTGATGCGTTGCGGATCGGCCAGCACCTCGCCGAAGGGTGTGAAATCGAGGCGCGCCAGGGGATCGACCAGGTAGTCGCGCCCACCGGCTGTGACCTGCACCAAACAGACCTTCTCGCGATAGCTGAAGAAGGAGTCCGCCTCGGTGTCCACGGCGACCACCGGTTGATCAGCCAGGAAGGCCAGCATCTCTCCCAGCGCCCGATCATCGACGATCAATTCGGGCTCCGGCAGGGAATCCGGCGAAAAATCAGGGCGCTTCTCAGTCATCGGCTGCTCGGCCGCTGACACCTGGGCGGCGGAGCGGTCCTAATCATCAAAAAAGAGCCCTGGGTGGGCTCTCAAGCGGAATGGCGAGGATGACGGGACTTGAACCCGCAACCTCCGGCGTGACAGGCCGGCACTCTAAACCAATTGAGCTACATCCCCGCTTGTGAGCCGAGGAGTATAGCCCCCGGCTCCAGGGGAGCAAGGGGCGGAACGCCCGATCCCGGCACATTCCGACGCCGGCTCAGCCCTTTTGACGCCCGTAGGCCGCCAGCAAGGTCTCCAGGTCCCGACCCGCCAGCTCGCCATTGAGTTCCCCTTCCATGGCGCGAAAGCGGCCCTCAAAGCGGGTCAGGGCCCGGCGGCAGAGGGCTTCGGGGTCCAGGTCCAGATAGGCGGCCAGGAAGGCGCTGGCCAGGATCAGATCGCCCAGCTCGTGGGTAATCGCGGCCTCCGCCCGGGCCGGCGGGGGGCTGATGGCCGGCTGGTCAAGGACCTCCGGCGGCAGGGCCTCGCGCAGCTCCCCCAGCTCCTCCTCTACCTTGGCCAGGGCCCCGGCCACGGCGGGCCAGGCGAAGCCCGTGGCCACGGCCTTGTCGCACATGCGCCGGGCCCGCTGGAGGGCGGGCAGCCCCCGGGGCACTCCGGCCAAGGCGCTGCTGTCCCCGGCCTCCCCCTCCCCGCCACCCTGCTCGGCCCGCTCCCGGCGCTTGACCGCCTCCCAGCGCTCCAGGGCCTCGCCCGGGGAAGCCGCCGCCTCGTCCCCGAAAACATGGGGGTGACGGCGGATGAGCTTGGCGCAGATGGCGGAGGTCACATCGTTCAGGTCAAAGGCCCCCTCATCGGAGCCAATGCGGGCCATCAGGAAGAGCACCATCAAGGCGTCTCCGGCTTCGTCCGCCACGTGGGCCTTGCGCTCGGGAGCACCCGGGGAATCCGAGGCCGCGACCTCCACGGCCTCCACCAGCTCCCAGGCTTCCTCGACCAGATGCTGCCCCATGCTGGCCAGGGTCTGCTTGCGATCCCAGGGACAGCCACCTTCGTCCCGCAGGCGGTCCACGGTGCCGAGCAGAAGGCGCAGGCCCGGGAGGCGCGGGTCGTCGACGGGTACGGGCTGGGGCAGGCCCCGGCCGGGCGGCGTGGGGGCTTCGCTCACCGCCCCGCGCCCCGCGGATCGACAATACTCCCAGCTTCCCCGGACCCGGACACCCGCTCTCCCCGGCCGCTGCTCCCCAGGTGAGCGCCGCAGTGGGGACAGGCCTGGGCATCGTCCTCGCCTCCCTCCCCATCGTTCTCGCTTCCCTGGCGGCGGAACTCCTCGACGAAGGCCGCCCCGAGCAGGCCGGACGGAACCGCGAACATGGCAATACCAAACATGGCGATGATGGCCGTCAGGACCTTGCCGGCCGTGGTCACCGTGGCCACATCCCCCAGGCCCACGGTGGTCATCACCACCACGGCGTACCACATGGAGTCGGGGATCGAGGAGAAGTCACCACGCGGATGTCCGTCACCCTCGGCGGCGAAAAACAGCGTGCTGGCCACGAGCAGAACCAGCAGCATGACAATGCCGATCACGGCCAGTTCCTGGCGGATGCTGCGCAGAGCGCGGCCCAGGGTGCGCACGGAGATGGAGTAGCGCGCCACCTTGCCCAGGCGCGCCAGACGCATGAGGCGGAAGGAACGCAGGGCAGTCAACTCCTCCGGGAAGAAGTGGCCGATCAGCTCGTTGCTCGGCAGGAGCGCGATCAACGGCAGGATGGCGCACAGATCGATCAGGGCCATGGGCGAGACCATGTAGCGCAGGCGGCCGCGGAACGGTGAAGCGAAGCGCGGGTCAGCGGTACAGGTCCACACGCGCAGGGCGTATTCAACACCGAAGACCGTCAGCACGAAGTGCTCGAACTCGCTGAAGACCGCGCGATAGGCCGCATCGACGGCGGGGATGGAGCCGATGATGAAGGCCGTCAGGTCCAGCAGGATCAGGATCAAGACGAACAGGTCGACGGCGCGGCTGAGGAGATCTCCCCCTTCCGCCGGCGCCAGGATGGCGTTGATGCGTTGCTTGATTATCTTCACGGTGTTCGGTGGCTGCCAGCAGTGTCCGCATAGGGTACGGGATCTTCCAGCCCCGCCTCGGCAAAGCCCGCCAGACGCAGTTGGCAGGCATCGCAGCGACCACAGGACAGGAACGGGCCTTCAACATCTCGGGCCACGGGCGCATAGCAGGTGTGCGTCAGACCGAGGTCCACGCCGAGGACGGCTGCCCGGCGCACGATGTCCGCCTTGGAGAGCTCCATCAGTGGTGCGTGAACTGAGAAGTGCGCGCCACCTTCGGCACCGGCGGCCGTGGCCGTCTTCGCCAGGGCTTCGAAGGCGCGCAGGAACTGCGGCCGGCAATCCGGATAGCCCGAGTAGTCCACGGCATTGACGCCGATGAAGATGTCCCGGGCACCGAGGACCTCCGCCCAGCCGAGGGCGATGGAGAGAAAGACCGTGTTGCGCGCCGGGACATAGGTGACCGGCACGCCGCGGCCGATGTCTCCGCCGTCGCGGTCCAGGGGCACACTGCCGTCGCCGACCAGGGCCGAGCCGCCGAGGATCGCCAGGTCGACGGTGACGATGCGGTGGTCCGTCACTCCCTGGGACGCCGCCACGCGCCGCGCGGCGTGCAGTTCGAGGTCGTGCAGCTGTCCGTAACTGAAGGAAAGGGCGTGGGGCGCGAAGCCGGCGGCCTCGGCCTCCGCCAGCACCACCGCGGAATCCATGCCGCCGGAGAGCAGGCAGACCGCCGGCGGCTGCGCTGCTTGTGCCGATCCCTGCCCCTCTTGCGCGTCCATGACCAGAGCCTAGGGAGCGGGGGCCCCAGGGGGAATGGGCAACGAGAGAAGCCGCGACCGGGCGAGGGACCCGGCCGCGGCCGTAGTGGGCTCGGCCTGTTCAGGCGTTGCCCGTGTGTGGGGGTGGGAGGATGCGGGGCTGGGAGTGGGGCCTTGGGGCTGGCCCCAGGTGGCTCAACGATCCTCTGCGGCGCTGCCGGCAGCCTTGGCAGCTCTCGCCTCGGCTGCCCCGTCAGCAGCTTGGGCCAAGGCGATCATGCTCTTCACCAACGTCGTGGGACCAGAGAGCTGAAGCGCTCCTGAACTCCCAAAGGCCACGATGCGCTCCGCAGGGTTTGTCAAGACCTGCCGCATGGAGTTCGCGAACTGCCGGGTGTCCGCAGTCTTCATTTCGATGTTCACGGTAACCAGAAGTGAAGGGTGCGCGGAGAACGAGTCCAGCTCCGCCGGGGCCACCGCCAGGAACTGGAAATCCCGGGTGGATCTCACGTCAACGATCTGGATTGTGGGTGTCTGTCCCCCGTGGATCGAGCTGATGTAGAACCCGTTGGCGGCCAGCAGGGACTCGGTGAAGGAGTAGGCCTCTTCAGCCGGAATTACCGCATCCGCCATGAGGCCCGCGCCGGTTGCGGCCAGCATCCCGCTGACCGCACTGCTGGCGGTGACCACAAGGCCAGTGCTCCGGGACAAGTTGCCCAGGACATCCCCCAGGTTGGTCCCCTCGGCGCCCCCCTTGACGGAAAGCGGCGACTGGGCCTCTGGAAAGCGCTCCGCGCAGCAGGCAGCGGGCGTGGACCTGGGAGCGAACATGGCAACGGAGTTACAGGAGAGAAGCAGGGCAGGCAGGATCAGGAGGGCATTCATTTTGATTTCGCGGTTCTATGTCAGGAGTTGAAGGTGCGCAGTGACGTTATTGGGAATCTGCTTTCCGATGCCGGATCAAGAGACGCCGGTGGGCAGCGGTTTCTTCCCGCGGGATCACTGGACTTGTCCGTTAGAGGGGATACGTGGCCCTAGGCGTGCTGCGCGCCCCATGACCGCCAACCATCTGCCGGAAACAGGCAGTTGGGGCACACCTTGAGTCTCGGGGAAAACAGACTACCCTAGGTGCCCGAAAACACCGCCCAGACCCTCCCTAGGGCCTGCAGCGCCCCACCGGCCCCCTGCCCCCAGACAATCCCGTGAGCGAAGTAACCAAGGAACAAGTACTAGCAGCCCTCAGTACCGTGATCGACCCGGATCTCGGCCGCGATATCGTCAGCCTCGGCTTCATAACGAAGAACGCTGTCTGCGATGGTCTGGTCAGCGTCACGATCAACCTGACGACGCCCGCCTGCCCGCTGAAGGACCAGTTGCGCAACGAGGCAGAGGAGAAGCTGCGCGCCATCCCCGGCGTAACCGCCGTCAAGGTCGAGATGACGGCCGTTCCGCGCCAGCAGGAAGCGCCGCGGGAGATCAGTCCGGACATCCGCCACATCGTCGCCGTCTCCAGCGGCAAGGGCGGTGTGGGCAAGAGCACAGTGGCCGTCAACCTGGCCTGCGCCCTGGCCCGGACCGGCGCGCGCGTGGGCCTGCTCGACTGCGATGTCTACGGGCCGGATGTGCCCATGATGATGGGCCTCAAGGGCCATCCGGAGCAGGTGGACCGCCAGCTGATCCCAAAGGAACGCCACGGGGTCAAGACCATGTCCCTCGGCTACCTGCTCGAAGATGACAAGCCGGTCATCTGGCGCGGCCCCATGATCCACAAGTTGCTGGAGCAGTTCCTCTCCGATGTCCGTTGGGGCGAACTCGACTACCTGCTCGTCGACATGCCCCCGGGCACCGGCGATGCCCAACTGTCCCTGGCCCAGATCGTGCCGCTCACCGGAGCCGTGCTCGTCACAACGCCGCAAGCCGTTTCGACCTTCGATGTGGGCAAGGCCGTGGCCATGTTCCAGCAGGTCAATGTGGATGTGCTCGGCATCGTCGAGAACATGGCCGGCTACCGGATCTCCGGCAGCGTCACCGGCGCCAGCGGTGGCCAGTGCATCACCCTGGACACCGGCGAAACCCTCGCCATCGACGCGGCCGGCGCCTTCGAGACGGTGATCCCGGTCTTCGGCGAGGGCGGCGCCGAACGCCTGGCCGAGAAATTTGGCTTCCCGGTCCTGGGCCGCATTCCCCTGGATCCCGCCGTGCGCGTCGGCGGAGACGGTGGTGATCCAATCACAGTCTCGGCCCCCGCTTCAGCCCTGGCCGCGACCTTCGAGAGGATCGCCGGCGAGATGGTGCGCAAGGTGGCCGTCGCCTCCCACGCCGAGCTGCCGATCCTGCAGTAGCGGACAAGCCCACATCATTTGCCAGAGCATGCCCCAGGGCCCGCCGGCGAACGGCGGGCACGCTGTGGTGCAAGGCCTGGCAAGGGATGCGTGCTAGCCGCGCAGGGCGGCCAGGATCGAGCGCGTGGCGTGGCTCTTGTTCAACGTGTAGAAGTGCACGCCCGGGGCACCGGCTGCCAGCAGCTCGCGGCACTGCGTGATGGCGTGCTCAATGCCCGTGGCCATGACCACCGCTGGATCATCCGCATGGCGTCGCAGGCGCGCGGTCAACTCCTCGGGGATCTCGGAGCCGCACATTTCGGTAAACCGCTCGATCTGGGCCACATCGGTGATCGGCATGATGCCGGGCACGATGGGCACCGAGACTCCGGCCTGCCGGGCGCGGGCCACGAAGTCCAGATAGTGGCGGTTGTCGAAGAAGATCTGCGTGATCAGGAACCCGGCGCCGAGCTCCTGCTTGCGCCGAGTCCAGTGGAGATCCGCCTCCGCACTCTCCGCCTCCGGGTGCGTCTCCGGATAGCAGGCCGCCCCCAGGCAGAGGTCAAAGCGCTGCTCCAGGAACTCCAACAGATCCGTGGCGTAGCCAAAACCGTCGGTCGGCGGCACAAAGCCCTCCTCTGCGGGCATGTCACCGCGCAGGGCCAGGATGTTTTCGATGCCCGCCGCCGCCAGGCGCTCCACGTTGGCCTGCACTTCTGCTCGGCTGGCCGCCACACAGGTCTGATGGGCCATGGCAGTCAGCTCCAGGTCCGACTGAATGCGGCTGACCACCTCCAGGGTGCGGCCGCGGGTTGCTCCGCCGGCGCCGTAGGTGACCGATACCCAATCCGGCGCCAGGGCTTCCTTGAGGTCGCCGACGGTCTCCATCAGGTTGGCCGCCCCGCCGTCGGTCTTGGGCGGGAAGAACTCGAAGGAGAAGACCGGGGCGCTGTCCCGGGCGTAGAGGTCGCCGATCCTCACGCCTTGGCTCCGGCGGGCTCAAGGATCAAGGCAAAGCGCTCGCGGAAGGCCTCGGGCACAGCGAGGGACTCCATCGTTTCCAGACGCACACAGACGGTCGTCATGCGCGCCTCCAGGCATTTTTCGCCGCCCACCGTAAACACATAGCGCAATGAGATCGAGGTGCGCCCGACCTTCCGACAGGAGACGGAGACCACCGGGAGATCGCCGAAACGCAGGGGGCGCAGGAAGTCGACCTCCGAATGCACCAGGGGAAAGCCTATCTTCTCGTCAATGATCAACTGGTAGTAGAGGCGTCCCACATGCTTTTCCCAGACCTCCTCGAAGACATCGTGGATGTAGTCATAGATGCGCGGGAAGTAGACGATACCCGCTGGATCCACATGGCCGAAGCGCACTTGGATGACGGTGTTGAAGGTGTTCATGGGTTGAGGTCGGGCCAGACGCCGGACAGCGTTTCGACGGTCTTGCGCGTCAGCCCAGCGAGGAGTCGCGCGCCCTCTTCCGCGGTCGCGCTAGCTGGATTGCCACAGTAAGCCCGCGACGCACCGGCTGCGAGATAGCCATCCTCGATTTTTTCCTGATCCGGAGAGAGTGGCTCCAATACGCGGGCGCAGTCAAGCTTGACCGCCGCGGCCCGGGCCGCCAGCAACAGGCTGGTCTCCTCGGCACCGGCGTGGCAGAGGGCCGGCAAGACTCCCTGCGGCAGGACGCCGCTGGAGTCCAGCACAACCACACGCGCCTCGGCGGCTGTGCCGCCGGTGTGATCCAGGGCTACGCCCTCCAGGACGCGCAGGTGCTGTGCTTCCAGGTGCGTGCTGGCGAAGACCACGCGGCGCACACCTTCCTGTTCCAGGGAACAGACCAGATCCTCCAGCAGGGCCCAGAGGGTGCCGGGCTGCAGGGTCACACGCCCGGCGAAGCCCTCGGTCAGGTGGCTGAGTCCGTAGGGCAAGGCCGGCATGACCACGGCCCGGGCGCCGCTCTCGCGCAATGCGACGGCGGTCTGCTTGCACCAGGCCCGGGCGATGGGAACATCGCTCCCCAGGGTCAGGTGCGGCCCGTGGGGTTCGCAGCTGCCGATGGGCAGCAGCACGATGGTGTCCGCTCCCAGCACGCTCGCAGCCTCTTCGGCGGTCTGCCGGTCAAGCTCGATGGGCAGCTGGGAGTTCACATCCACCGGAGCTGTGTGTACTGGCGGCGGGGCGCGCCGGCTCAGAGCTCCACGGCCACGGCGGCCAGCTCCTGACGGAACAGGGCTGCACTGTCGTAACGATCCCTGTGATCCCCCATCAAGCCCCCGGCGATGGCGCGCTCCAACTCCGCGGGCACTTCAACGTCCGGGGCGCGTCCACGCATGGAGGGCGGTTGCTTGTCGAGCTTGGCCTGGAAGATCTCGATGAAGCTCCTGCCCTTCCAGGGCAGCACACCGGTAGCCAGCTCGAAGAGCACGGTGGCGAGATTGTAGATGTCCGACTGCACCGTGGGCGAGTCCCCGCCAAACTGCTCCATGGGCGCGTAGAAGGGGGTGCCGATCAGGGCAGTGCGGTCGCCCAGGTGCTTGGCGCTCCACAGGCCCGGCGTGATGCCGCCATCCACCAACACCGCGTGCTCCTCGCCCCCCGCCGCAGGTGCAACAAGATGAATGGTGTGGGGCTTGATGTCGCCATGCACCAAATCGCGCCGGTGAATTTCCTCCAGCCCCGCCAACAGGCCGAGGCCCAGGCGTACGACCCGTTCAGTTTCCATGGGACCGTTGTCGCTGAGCCAGTTGCGCAGGGAGGTCCCCGGCGGCAGATCGGTGACCATGTACAGGGAGCCATCGGAGCCCGCCACCACCTCACGTACGCTGTTCACCGCCGGTGACTCAACGGACTGCCAAGCGGTCAGGATCTCCGCGAACTCGCCCGCCTGGCCGGCATTCTCCAGCAGGGCCGCCGGAAATACCTGCAGCTCCCGTTCAACCCCCGCCGGCACATCCCGCACCTGAAGCGCGGCGCTCATGCCCCCCTGGCGATGGGAGGCGATGATCTCGTAGCGGTCTAGCAGCACCTTGCCCGGGACGAGGTCGAAGAGGGTCAGGGGAGCGTAGGTCATTGGGGAAGGCGCGGGTCCGCGGGTCCATTGATGGAGTAGGCGAGCCCCATGATACGAAGCGGCTCCAGGAACGCAATCGTCGCCAGCGCCGAGGGGCGTCGGTTGAAGGCGGAGGGCCGTGGGGCGCAGGGCGACGACCGCGTTCCAGGAACCTGACGCGCAGGGCGCTGGCGGCGCCTGAGGAACCGCCCCACGCGGCGCAGCGTGCCGGCTATCCGTTCCGGGAACGTCCCGCCTATCCGTGTCTCCGGGACCCGTGACACGGACCCGGACGGGAACCTACTGCAGACCGCAGTCCCCGGCGAACTCGCCGACGCGGGAGCGGAACTCCTCGGCCGTGTCCCCGGCGGAGCTGGTGCGCAGGCCCAGGGCCACGGCGCGTTCGTCCCCGGCCGACCCCGGCCGCCCGAATGACCTCTCGGCAATGGCGAACCAGTTGTCGAATACCTCCCGGACACGGGGCCGGTTGCCCTCATCCGCGCAGAACTCCGAGAGGAACTCCAGCTCGCCGCGCGAGCCCTCCCATTTGGCGGCCAGGGAGCGCTCCGCCAGCCGCGCGATGTCCTCGCAGCTGCTTGCGCGATAGCCTGTCGCGGCGACGCGCTCGGCCAACTCACAGATGAGCAGACACAGGCCCAACTCCAGGCGCGAGGCCGGGTACGGGATGTCTTCCAGGCGCCCGCGCACGGTCAAGTAGAGATCCTCGCCCCCCAGGCGCCGGTGCACATCCTCCGTCACCTCAAGCGTCTCCAGGTGATAGGCGAGGTCGTTGGCAAAGGCCCGCCGTTCGCCGACGCCCGGCAGAAACTTCTGCCCGTGCCCGCGGATGTTGGCCAGGACAATGGCACGCCAGGCCTGGCGTTCGACGATCTGGCGCAGGAGGCCGCGGCTCTCCTCGTCCAGCTCCTCTGCTCGGCGTCCTGCGCTCATGCCCCGCCATCCCCGGCTGCCGCACCCAGCCCGGTGACGTCGCCCGTCCGGCCGCTCAACTCCTCGGGAGCCAGGAGCAAACGCTCGACCACCCGGCCGCCGATGATGTGCTCGTCGATGATCTGCTCCACATCAGCTTCCGTGACCGACCCGTACCAGGTGCCCTCCGGGTAGACCACCACCGTCGCCCCGCGACCGCACTGATCCAGGCACCCGGCGGGGTTGGCGCGCACGATGCGCCGCAGACCGCGCCCGTGCAGGCCAATCTTGAAGGCCTTGGCCACGGCGGCGCTGCCCTTGGCCGAGCAGCAACCCTTGGGGCTGTCCGCCGCCCGTTCGTTGGTACAGATGAAGATGTGGTGCTGGAACCTGGCCATGGGACGGGAAGTGCTCAGTCAGCTTCCGGTAGGACGGCGGTGGCCTCGATCTCCAGCAGGGCGCCGACCTCGAGGAGATCAGCCACCTGAACCAATGACATGGCCGGGTAGTGCGCGCCCACCAGCTCGCGCCAGACGGCGCCCACCTCGCGCAGCCGGGCCTCGTAGGCGTCCTTGTCCTTGACGAAGATCGTCAGGCGCACCAGATGCTCGGGCCGTCCCCCGGCGGCGCCCAGGATATCCACCACATTGCCGAGGGCCTGGCGGAACTGGGCGGCGAAGTCATCCCCCCCCACGAGCTGCTTCTGCCCATCCCAGGCCACCTGCCCGGCGAGGAACAGGAGCCGCCCGGCTCCGCTGACGAGCATGCCATTGCTGTAACCACTGGGCCGGTCCCAACCCTCTGGTTCGATACCTTTGATTTCCATGGCGCAGAGTCTGCCGCGCCCATCACCCGCGCGCCACCATGAAGGACACGGTGCCGGACAGCGCTGCACGCCCCGGCCCCCGGGCTTGCTAGCATGGCACCCGTGAGCTCCCCCGCCCTCTTCGCCACGACCTACGAAAAAGCCCGGGCGGGCTTCCGCCGGGAGGTCTCCGCGGCCGGAGGCGCCCTGGAGTCCCTGGTGGTCGATCCCCGGGGCGCGCCGGACGGAAGCGACCTGACCATCGATGTGGGCATCGTCGAGGGCCCGCCGCTGACGGCCAATACCTGCCCCACGCTGCTGCTGACCAGCGGCCTGCACGGCGTCGAGGGCTTCGCCGGCAGTGCCCTCCAACGCCTGGCCCTGACCCGGGAGCTGCCGCCGGGCCTGCGCCTGGTCATGCTCCACGCCCTGAATCCCTTCGGCATGGCCCACGGCCGGCGCGTCAACGGGAACAACGTGGACCTCAACCGCAACTTCCTGCCCGCGGGCGAGCCCCACTTCCAGCCGGCCGAGGCCTACGAGCCCTTCAACGACCTGCTGAACCCGCCCTCCCCGCGCCCGTCCCTCGGTGGCCTGGACCTGTTCCTTCCGCGCGCCGCCGCGGCCATCGTCCGCCACGGCATGCCGACTCTCAAGCAGAGCATCGTCGGCGGCCAGTACCAGTTCCCCCGGGGCATTTTCTTCGGCGGCGAGCGCCGGGAAAGGGAGGTGGAGCTGATCGAAGAGGCCCTGCCCCGCCTGTGCCCCGGCAGCGGCCCCCTGATCCACCTGGACTTCCACACCGGCCTCGGCCGCAGCGGCAGCCACGCCCTGCTGCTGGATGCCGGCGCCGACTCCCGGCGCCTGGCCGCGGCGCGCACCGCCTGGGGTCCGGCGGTGCAACCCTGGGACGCCGGCGACAGCGTCGCCTATCAAATACGCGGCGGCTTCCCGGGGGCCGTTGCCCGCCTGTTCGGTGAACGCGCCACCTCCCTGACCATGGAGTTCGGGACCTTCCCCCCCATCCGCGTCTTGGCCGGCCTGCGCCGGGAAAACCGCAATACCCAATGGGGCGCGCCCGCCCGGGAACTGGCGGCTTCCCGCCGCGCCCTGGTGCGCCTCTTCAATCCCCCCAGGGCCCGCTGGCGCGCCGCGGTGCTGGCCGGAGGCGAAGCCGTACTGGCCCGAGCCTTCGACCTGGCTGGCACGGAAGCCTAGACTATCCCCCATCACATGACTGCCACCACGACCACCCGGGCGCGCACCAATGCCCCCGCTCAGTTCCTCCGCCATTGGCCCCTGGATGTCCCCCGGGCGCGGCTCGTGCTCGTCCATGGTTTTGGCGAGCACAGCGGTCGCTACGGTCATGTGGCCGCCGCCCTGAACGCCGCTGGAGTGGCGGTCAGCGCCTGCGACCTACGCGGCCACGGGGAGTCCGGTGGCACGCGGGTTTTCATCGAACGCTTCGACGACTACCTGGATGATGTGGACGCCGTGCTGGCGGAAACCAGGGCGAAGAGTTCCGGCGAGCCCCTGTTCCTCCTGGGACATTCCATGGGCGGGCAGATCGCCGCCCTCCATGCCCTGCGCCGCAAACCCGACATCGCCGGCTTGATCCTCTCCAGCCCCTCCATGGGTTTCGCCGTGCATGTGCCCGCCTGGAAGGCCGCCGCCGGGCGCTTTTTCTCGCGCTTCGTCCCCAAGCTCACGCTGCCCTCGGGCCTGGACCGCGGCCTGCTCTCCCACGACCCAGAGGTGCAGCGGGACCTGGATGCCGATCCCCTGGCGGAGCTGGGCGCCACCGCCCGCTGGTACACGGAATGCCTGGCTGCCCAGGAGGCGACCTTCGTCAGTGCCCCGGACCTCTCCGTGCCCCTGCTCAGCCTGGTCTCCGGAACGGACGAGATCACCGACGCCGCCGCCACCCGCCGCTTCCACGAGGCCGCCGGTTCCAGAGACAAGACCTGGATCGAGTACCCGGGGCTGTACCACGAGATCTTCAACGAGTTCGAGCGTGAGAAGGTGCTGGCCGACCTCACCGACTGGCTCGCCGACCAACTCACAAGGCAGGGCGAGTGACCGCCCGCCTGCGCACACACCGCGTGCTGCTCGCCATCTTCGGTGGGCTCGGCCTCTCCCTCTGCGACAGAGTGCACATCCACTACGGGATCCTGACCCCGGCGGATACCTCCTTCCTCGGCCAGGCCTGGTGGGTCCTGCCCATGTTCTGCTTTGTGGCCTACGCCGCCGTCCCGGCCTGGCGCCTGTGGCGCCGGCGCCTCTCGGGCGCGGCCCTCAGCACGGGCGGAACCGAGTTGGCCTGCTCCACGCTGGCCTTTTTCACCAGCTACGCTGTGACCGGCCCCCTGGACCATTGGGGAGGTAGCCTGGCCGCTTTGCTGACCTTGGCCTGGGTGGTCCGCCTGTGGCGTCGCCGCTGCACGGGCCTGGTCATCTTCTGCTTGATACTGGCCTGCCTGGGGCCCGCCGCGGAGGCGACCATCGCCGGCCTGGGCCTGTTCGCCTACGACCATCCTGACCTGGGACCGGTCCCAATCTGGCTGCCGGCCATCTACCTGCACGGCGGCCTCTTGATAGCGGACCTCGACGGCTTCCTCGACTAGCCATGCCGCTCCTGCGCTCCCGCACCCTCAGCCCGCGGGCGATCAAGTGGATCCTCAACGTCTTTCCGCCGCTCTTCTTCCAGCGCATCCGCGTCAGGGAAATCAGCGACGACTTCATGAGCTGCCGAGTCGTCATCAAGCGCAGCCTTTTGACGCGCAACCTGCACGGAACGACCTTCGGAGGCACGATCTTCTCCGCCGCCGATTCACCCCTGCCGATCATGCTCTGGCAGATCTTCGCCCACCGTGGGATCCAGGTGGAGAGCTGGTTGCAGGCCGGCGAGATCCACTACGACCATCCGGCGGCCACGGATCTGCTCCTGGACTTCACCTTGACCGAGGAGGAAATCGCGGAGGCGGCGGCCGAGCTGGAAGAACGCGGGCGCTTCCGCCGGCGCCACGAGATCCTGGCCCGGGACCGGAACGGCCAAGTGTGTGCGCGCGTCACCATGGAATCCTACATCCGTCTGCCCCGCGGATCAGACGGAGGCCTGTCGGCCTTCTAGGGGCCGCCCCATGAACAGGCTACTCGCCAGCTGGGAACGGCTCTCTCCCCTGCCCGGCGGACGCTGGCTCTTCAGCCGTGTGCTCTCGCGCACGGCACCCTATTCCGGCTCGATTCGTCCCCAGGTCATGGAACTGTCCGCCGGCCACGCCCGGGTGGCCATGGCTGACCGGCGCGCCGTGCGCAACCACCTGCGTTCGATCCACGCCATCGCCCTCATCAACCTGGCCGAGGTGGCCAGCGGTATCGCCATGCTGGCGGGCCTGCCGGACGATGCCCGCGGGATCGTCACCGGCCTCTCCATCGAGTATGTGAAGAAGGCCCGCGGACGCCTGATCGGCGAGTGCGACTGCACACCGCCGACGACGAATGCCGAACGGGAAATCGAAGTCCCCGTGAGCCTGCGCGATGCCGCCGGAGATGTGGTCGCCCGCGCCACCGCCCGCTGGAAGATCGGCCCGGTGCCGCAGAAGGACATGTCATGAACGCACAGGATCCCATGAAGACTGAACTGGCCCGGGACGCGGGCATCGAGGTGCCCATCCTGTGCGGCGCCATGTATCCCTGCAGCAACCCTGAACTCATCGCCGCGGTCAGCGCTGCCGGTGCCATGGGCATCGTCCAGCCCCTCTCGCTGATGCATGTGCACGGCCACGACCTGCGCGAGGGCCTGCGCCTGATTCGCAGCCTGACGCCACGGCCCATCGGCTTCAACGCCATCGTCGAAAAGAGCGTCAAGGCCTACGAACAGCGCATGCGCTCCTGGGTGGCGATCGCCCTGGAGGAGGGCGTACGTTTTTTCGTCACGGCCCTCGGCAATCCGGACTGGGTGGTGGAGGCCGTGCACGGGGCGGGTGGACTCGTCTACCACGATGTGACGGAGAGGCGTTGGGCGGAGAAGGCCCTGGCCTCCGGCGTCGACGGCCTGATCTGCGTCAACGGCCGCGCCGGCGGACACGCGGGTACCAAGACACCGGAGGAGCTGTACACGGAGCTAGCCGACCTCGGCGTGCCCCTGGTGCGCGCCGGCGGCGTGGGCTGTCCGGCCGACTTCGCCCAGGCCCTGGCCACGGGTTACGCCGGCGTGCAGATGGGCACGCGCTTCATCGCCACGCCCGAATGCCAGGTCCATGACACTTACCGCGCGGCCATCGTGAATGCCAAGGAGGAGGACATCATCCTCACCGAGCGCCTCTCCGGGGTTCCCGTCTCCGTCATCAAGACGCCCCTCATCGAGCGCCTCGGCGCCGATGTGGGCCCCCTCTCCCGACGTCTCCTGCGCGGCCGCAAGACGCGCCACTGGATGCGCACCTTCTACGCCCTGCGCTCCCTGCGGCGCCTCAAGCGCTCCTCCCTCAAGGGCCTCTCCTACGGTGATGTCTTCCAGGCCGGGCGCAGCGTGGAGGGCATTGACGCCGTTCTACCCGCCGGAGAGGTAGTGCGCTCCTTCGCCGCCGCCGCCAGTCCAGCAGACTGACCCGCGTCCATACACGGCCCGCACCCCAGAGCGTGCCAACGGCCACCCAATTCGGCCGCCCCATTCGGCTGTCTCAATCGGCAGCCGCAATCCGCGATTCCACTCGGCCGCCCCACTCGGCCACCCCAGTCAGCCGCCGCAGTCGGCCGCTCCACTCGTCCGCCGCAGTCGGCCGCCCCAATCAGCCAATGCAGGCAGTCACCGCGGCCAGCCGTGGGCAGGCACTGTGACGGGGTCCGGCGATGGATGCGGACTCGGTCCTCAGCCCTACTCCAGGAGGCGCTTTCCGGCCTGGGTCTCCAGGGCTTCCCGGGCCGCCCGTTCGCCTTCGGCGATCAGTTCGCCGGCGCGGTGGAAGTCGAACAGGCCCACGCCATCCAGGCGCGGCTCGATCAAGAGGTCCGGCATGTGCAGCTCCAGGGTGGTCGCCGCCAGGTGATGCTGGAAGAGAACGGCGCTGGTGTAGAGGGCATCGAATAGGCCGGGCCCGCCCTGCGTGAAGGCGGACTCCACGCGGCGTCTGAAGCGATGCGCCCCGCGGGTGACGGTCTCCGCCGCCGCACCGCTGCTCGTGGCCAGGTCGCCGAGGAACTCGCGCACCTGGGGGCTCAGTCGGTCGCTGCTAACGAGACGGTTCAAGAGGCTCTCTGCGCCGGACTGCGCACCGGCCTCCTGGTCTTCGGGCCCCGCTTGGGGGGCCACCGGCTCCACATGAGGCTCTCCAAGGCCCACATGAATGAGGTTGACCGCCACGACCGGATGCGGGCCGAGGGCGCGCGCCGCCCGCACGGGCACGGGCGCCGCCAGGCCCCCGTCCACCAGCCAGACCTGGTCCCGGCGCACGGGCTTGAACATGCCCGGGATCGAACTGCTGGCGCGCATGGCCGCCACCAGCTCCCCATCCCGCAGCCAGACTTCCCTGCCCGATACGAGCTCCACCGCCACCGCCAAAAACTCGACCTCCAACTCGTCCAGGTGCACATGGCCAGCCAGGGAGCGCAGCAGGGCCTCCAGGCGCGCGCCGGCGAAGAGGCCGGAGGTAGGCAGCCCCGGATCGAGCAGCGCCAGGACTCCCTGGCGGTCGAGCCCCAGCATGACCTCCTCGTATTCGTCCAAGGACCCGGCGGCGTGCAAGCCACCGACCACCGAACCGATACTCGTACCCGCGGTGGCGCTGATCGAAAGCCCGGCCTCCTCCAGCACGCGGATGGCGCCGATGTGGGCCATGCCCCTGGCCGCCCCCCCACCCAGGGCCAGTTGGATTTCGTTGTTGCTGTTCGTTCCGCGGCCCATGTGCGGGGCCATCATACAACGGGGTGCAACGGAGCCGCCCCTAATCCGTCAGGCGATACAGGCGGTAGAAATCCGTCGCCTCCCCGTTTGACTGGCGGATTGTGGTCGGGCTGCGCCAGAGGAGTTCGAAGCCCGGGATGGAGGCAAGCTGCTCGCCGTCCCGGGAGAGCAGAGCGGCCGCCGCCGTGCCGGGCCGGGGCTGGCGGTCGCTCCAACGGTGCCCGCCCGCGTAACGCGCCAGGTACCAGAGTGTGAAACGATCCACCAGCAGGTGGTGACAGCCGTAGCGTTCCGTCAGCAGGCGCCGCAGCTCCTCCGGCGAGCCCTCGAAGAACACGCGCAGGAACTCCAGGGTGCGGGTCCTGCTGCCCAGGGTCTCCCACTTGGGCTGGTAGAGGATCGGGCGTCTCCCATGGGCCAACACCGCCGCCGAGTTGAGGAAGTCCGCGGCCAGGGGTGCATTCGCGGGTAGCTGCTCCTCCACGGCGAGGGTCATCTGGAGGAGCTCCTTCTGGCGGGCCTCGAAGGCGTACCACTGGGCGCCACCGCGCTGCTCCGAGTCGAAGGCCAAGAGGCCCAGGAAGAGTGCCCCCTGGAGCGCCGCCGCCAGCGGGACTGCCCGCCGCCAGGGTGGTCGGGCGCGGGCGGCGAGGGCCATGACCAACGGCACACCGAGCAGGGCGGGCAGAAACAGGAGGCGCTCTGCGGCCCAGGCGGCGGCCAGGGAGACGAGGGCGAAGCTGAGCAGGAGTCCGTGCCCATGGTCGGCGTCGGCGCCGCTCGGCGCGCCCCGCCAGTAGCGCAGTGCCCTGGGCAGCAGGGCTGGCAGGGCGATGGCCAGCAGGCCCAGGCCACCGACCAGCGCCCCGGGGCCGGCCGTGGCGAAGGGGCCCTGCCACATCAGGCGCACGGTGGGCGAGAGGCGCTCGGGGTCCAGGGGCAGGCGGCCCAGGAAGCGCAGTTTCGCGAGCAGCAGCTCGCTGGTGTGCGCCATGTGTGCACCGGCTTCACCCAGGGAGCCGAGCAGCAGCAGGAAGGCCAGGACCGTGAGGGTCACCACCCGCACGCGGCGGCGATCGCCGCGCAGGGTCGTCACCAGTCCGCTGGACCAGAGGGCGATCAGGCAGGCGAGGGCGGGGGTGGTCCAGCCGGCGCGCTCGGCGATGACCGGGATCGAGCTCGCCCCGGCCAGGCAGGTGGCGGGCATCAGCCAGGTGAGCGGATGCTCCAGGGGGGAGCGTCCCCGGCGCAGGGTCCAGACCACCCAGAGGGCGCCCTCCAGGGCGAGAATCAGGCCCATGGCATGCCAAGTGGCCAGGGCAGCCAGGGTCGCCAGGCCCAGGGCACAGGCGGTGGCGGGCTTCGGGCGGCGCGCGGTCCGGGCCAGCAGCCAGAGGTGGATAGCGAAGAAGGGCAGGGCGAAGTCCTCGCGCATGTGGATCAGACCGGCCGTGCGCCAGGTGGCCGGCAGGGCTATCCAGGCCAGGGCGCCGAGGAAGGCCAGGCGCCGGGATCCGGATAGCTCGCGGGTCAGGCCCCAAACTCCCAGCACGGTGAGCGAGGTCCAGCAGGCCATGAACCACAGGGCGACCAGGTGCAGGGAAAGTGGCGTCGCCGGCCGCAGGCGGGCCAGGGCCAGGTGGAGCCAGGCCACGGGGAACTCCTGGCCCACGGTATAGGTGGCCGGGATGTCCACGGTTTCCGGGTACTCCAGGCGCGGGTCCGCCCGGTAGTCCGCCGGCAGGCCGCCCCCGGCGTCGACGATGCGCTCGGTCAGATAGTGAATCAGCGCCGGATCTGACTTCAGCAGGCCCGCGGCCGGGGTCTCCGTCAGGACTCCATCCCCCAGGGCCAGGCCCAACCGCAGGCCGGCGGCCAGCACAACGAGGAGCAGCAGGCCGAGGGCCGTGACCAGCAGACCCGGCCGGCGGTCCTCCTCGCGCGCAACCATGGGCCTGTCCTGGGTGGTCATTGCCGGAGGCGGAAGGGGTTTGGTGGGCCCTGCAGGACTCGAACCTGCGACCGATCGATTATGAGTCGACTGCTCTAACCGACTGAGCTAAGGGCCCGGGGGCGTGCCGCCGGGGGCCGAAGGGCACCGGCGGGATGCCAGGGGGCAGCCTAGCGATTCGGCCGCCCCTTTCCACGGGCCTGGGGGTGAGATCATGACCCGGAGCACCCCCGACTGACCCTTTCACGCCGGGCACAGGGCCCGGCCCCTCCCTGTGGGCCTCCCTCGCTCCCGAGGGGGCAGGGCTCCCTTCCCGGGAACCATCCGTCCCCCCGCTTCGTCATCTCCCTGATAAGTTTCATGGTCACGAAAATGTCCCATGGCTGCATTGCCGCACGCCTGGGATGCCCCGCGACCGACTTCTCCCCCTGGTTGCCCCCACCCGGATGGCACCCACCACCCCAGGAAACCACATGTCAATCGAGCTTCTGATCCCCCTGGCCCTCTCGGCCCTGCTCCAGGCCCCCGCCCCCCAGGCCCCCGGGCAGAACGGCGTCATCACCGTGCGCGGCCACACCTTCGCCACCTGGGCTGACTACGTCTCCTCACCCTACTTCCAGGGTTGGGGCCTGCGCTGCGGCACGGTCCCCCGGGAGACGCCCCGGAACATCCTGGACCAGCCCCTGGCTCCGCCCAACGACTGCGCCTATGGCTCCACCAGCCCCCAGTCGGAGTACGACCCGACATACATCCTCGACATCCCGGTTGTGGTGCATGTGCTCGAGCGCACCAACGGCACCGGTCACATTCCCGAGGCCCGCGTGCGCAGCCAGATCGACATCCTCAACGAGGACTTCCAGGCCATCGCCGGATCCAACGGCGCCAACGGCAACAACGGCATGCTCCAGTTCCACCTGGCCACCGTAGACCCCAACGGCAACGCCACCACCGGCATCACCTACGATGTCAACAACACCTGGTACAACGATGGGGGCAACTACTGGAACTCCCTGGCCTGGGACACGAATAACTACCTGAACATCTATACCAACGATGCCGGTGGCTACCTCGGCTATGTGCCTGACCTGCCCCAGGGCGGCATCGTCGGCAGCAACTCCGACCGCGTCGTGGTGCTGCACAGTTCCTTCGGCGACAACGGACCCATTGGCCCCCCCTACAACCAGGGGCGCACGACGACCCACGAGGTCGGCCACTATCTCGGACTGTGGCACACCTTCGATGGCGGCTGCGGCTCGGCCAGCAACTGCTACAACACCGGCGACCGCATCTGCGACACCAATGGCGAATCAGGCCCCGAATACGGGTGTTCTGCAGGCTCAAGCTGTGGCTCGTCGGACCCCATCCACAACTACATGGACTACTCCGAAGACCTGTGCATGTGGGAGTTCTCGCCGGAGCAGATCAACCGTATGCGCTGCACGCTGGAGCACTATCGGCCTGACCTGGCGGACATCGGCGGCGGCACCGGTCCGGCCAACGACAACTGCGCGGACTGCGAGCCGATCATCGGCCCCGGAAGCGTGGCCTTCGACAACACCGGCGCCAACACCGACGGCAGCGCCGACTGTAACGACGGCCCCTCCAACGACATCGAATCAGATGTCTGGTTCTGCTACCTGTCCTTCAGCAGCGGCACGGCCACGGTCAGTACCTGTGGCCAGACGGGCGTGGACACCAAGATCGCCGTCTACGACTACTGTGGCGGTAACCTGATTGCCTGTAACGACGACGGCTGCAGCCTGGCTTCGGAGGTCAGCTTCCCGGTCTCGTCCTTGACCAGCTACTCCATCCGCCTGGGCAACTACCCGGGCACGGCCCAGGGCGCTGGTACGCTGACCGTGAGCGAGGGCACCGGCTGCTCATCGTCGATCAGCAACTACTGCACCTCCGGCGCCAACAGCACCGGCGGCGCTGCCATCATCAACGCCTCCGGCACGGCCAGCGTCTCGGCCAACGACATCATGCTGTCCTCCTACCCGGTCCCCCCGAACCAGTTTGGCCTGTTCTTCTACGGCCCGAACCAGATCAACGCTCCCCTGGGTAATGGCCGCCTGTGCGTCGGCGGTGGCGTCTACCGCCTGGGCGTCGTCTCCAGCGACTCCTTCGGCATCGCCATGCAGGCCCTGGACATCACCAGTCCGCCCCAGGCCTCCGGCCAGATCTCCGCCGGCTCCACCTGGAACTTCCAGTACTGGTTCCGCGACCCGGGCACCGGTGCCGGCAGCGACCTGTCCGACGCCGTGGAAGTCTCCTTCTGCGGCTAGCAGCCGGCCAGCCCCCACCCATCCGGCGGCGCCTGACCCAGTCAGGCGCCGCCGGTTTTTTGTGGACGCTAGGGGTGGCTGATGTGGGCCAAATCGGCCAGCTCGTCGTCGTAGTAGGGGGTAACCGAGAGCCCCCACTTGCCGCGCATGCTGGCCAGAATACCGTTGGCCAGGATGGCGTTGGTTACCGCGGTCAGGTGCAGGTCGTCCGCGAAGACATGGTCATAGCCGCCGAAGAAGGGCACGGTTATCAGGCCGTGCCCATAGAGCACGCGGGGCATCTTGGACATGCGCCGCACTCCGGCATCTAAATCGTAGACGGCCACATTGGCCATGGACGCCAAGGACCAGATGGCATCGTTGGCGCGTTCCGTGTGGTGGCGCAGGTTGCGCTTGCCCCCCAGCGTGAACTCGTCAGCGTGGTCCGGTGTCAACACAATGCGCGGCACGGTCCAGATGATGAACTGGCGGTCATTGCTGTAGGCCAGTCCGAAGGCGATGGCCAGGTTGTTGATCAAGTCGTCGATGATCGCATCCGCCGCCGCATCCGTACCGGGGGCATGGGCCGCCAGGAGGCCACGGTTGTTCCGAATGTCGTTGCCACCGATCTGCATCCCAATGGTCGTCGCCGGCGCCTGGCCGCCCAGAGCCACCATCAAGTGGTAGAGATTCACCTGGGTGATCAGGTGGGAGGACTCGGAACCACCCACTGCATAGCTGTGGATGTCGTCACCGGCGAGCTTGGCCTTCTCGAAGGCGGCCTGGAACGGGTCGAGGCCATAGGTGTCCTGGGGAATGTCGCTGATCTGCCCCAGGAGATCATTGTGGGTCAGGCTGTCGCCGAAGGTGACAAACTCAGTCAGATCTACCTGGGCGCTGGCGGGGACGGCAAGGGAAAACAGTAGCAGGGACAGGTAGCGCATGGCGGGCTTCACTGGGTTGAGCGGACAGAGCGCTCCCCAGCCTAGAACGCGCCCCAGGTATGCGCAACCTGACCCGCTCTATCAGCCCAGGGTTGGGGCTTTTCTTCCGGCCGAGTCCGAAGGCGAGCCGAGCAGCCACACCCTAGGCCTTTGCGACTGGCTCACAATACGAGATGCGGGGAAGTTGCCCCGCCACCGAACTCCATGCCCCCCCACCCCCCTTCACACCCCCTGGGGCGCTCACCCCCTCCTGCACCACCGGGGGAGAGGTGTCTTTGGCGCAGACCCTTCCAGGGACGCCACAATGACGTAAGTGCCTGTGCCGACGCCTGTTATGGAGGCTTTGTGGCCGTCTCCGGACCCGCGAAAGAGGCCCCGGTGGCCTTCTGGGGGCGCGGGAGGGGCAGCGGCGGCGCGTGCGGGGTACCTTTAGGATGTCGCATATGGCGACCAACCAAGGAACACCTGGAAATAGTTGACGGTAGCCCTGGCCGCAACGCGCCTCGGTGGGTGAGCGTGGCCTCCCCCCACCGACCCATGCCCGGCAACGGGCTAACCACAACCCGGACCTGTAGGCCCCACCACTCCAAGGAGAGCAAGCCATGAAACCTCACAACCACTCCCTCCGCCCCCTGGCCAGCTGGGCCCTGGGCGCCCTCACCATCTGCCTGTTTCCGGCCGCACCCGCCCGGGCCCAGGTGAGCTTCTCCATCGACCGCGCCGGGCCGACCATTGGCGTGGCCAACTCCTTCACGGCCGCGCCGATCACGCCGGCGGACATCCTGGCCCCGGCCACGGGCACCGGGGCTCCGGCCTTGGGCCCCCTGCCCACGCCGGGAACGCTGATCCCCGAAGGCGCGCTCGGCCTCACGGGCGCCGCACCGCACGAGCTCGATGCCCTCTCCTACGGCCAGGATCGCTGCTTCGAAATCAATGAGCCCGACCCCCTGATGAACCCCTTCGGCCTGCACTTCTCAGTGGACGAGTTTGCCATCGGCGTTCCGGGAGCAGCTCCGGATGTGGCCAGCGAGTCCCCGGTAGCCGACTCCTTCGCGGATGTCTTCGCCAGTCCCGTGGTAGCCGCTCCCAGCCCGCCCATCCCGGGCCTCAACACCGGTGTCATCGATGGCGACGGCCTGATCAGCCCCAGCGGCTTCGCCTATCCGGGACTGGGCCTGATCGAGCTGGGAGGCGCCGGCCCCGGCGATGATCTCGACGCCCTGGACCTGGAGACGGTGATCTTCGGCCAGGAATTCCCCGCCGGTGGCGTCTACTTCTCCCTCGACGCCTCATTTAGCGATCCGCTCACCGGCCTGCCCCACTCCGCCACGGCCATCGGGCAAGGGGTCGTGGGCGGCGACATCCTCTTGGCTCCCGCCCCCGGCATTCTCACGGTCTGGGCTCCGGCACCCCTGCTCGGCCTGGACATCGTGGCCGGACCGGACAGCGATGACCTGGACGCCTTGATCCTGTGGGAGAACGGCGACGGCGACTACCAGCCCTCCCACGACCCGTTTCCCTGGCTGAGTGGCGGTGACATGGTGCTCTTCTCCGTGCGCCGCGGCTCGGCCGTGATCGGCATGCCAGACAGTTTTTTCGGCATCCCCATCTGCGAGGGCGACATCCTGATGCCGCCGGTGGTCGGAGCCGCCGGGAGCCCCTTCCCGGCCATTTTCATCGCCGCCGAGAGCCTCGGCCTGGCAACCACGCGCTCCGGCGGTCTGAACTTCAGCGATGATCTCGACGCCGCCGACTACCTGTTCCAAGCACCTGATCTGATCGCCAACGCCTTCTGCCTGTGCGACACCTCGGCCCCCGCTCCCTGCGCCAACTACGACGCCACGGCGGGTTGCGCAAACTCCACGGGCCTGGGCGGCCTGCTCACCGCCTCCGGCTCGAGCAGTGTCATCGGCACCTTGACCATGACCGCCAGCCAGCTGCCCGCCGGGCAACCGGGCCTGCTCTTCATCGGTCCGAGCACTACCTTGATTCCCTTCTACGACGGACTCCTGTGCGTGACCGGCTCCCTGCGCCGCCTCTCAATCGGCTTCTCCGGAGCCAGCGGCTCCATGAGTTTCCCCGGAGTGGTCTCCCTGACGGCGGCCACCGGCGTGACCATCATGCCCGGCGAGACATGGTACCTGCAGACCTGGTACCGCGATCCGGCGGGTCCCTGCACCACCGGCTCCAACCTCACCAACGGCGTGAGCGTTCTCTTCTGGTAGGGCTGCGCGCCAACCACCTGTCGGGCCACCTCCAGCGCCAGCCGGGGGTGGCCCTTCTGTCACTTGCTGCCGTACTTCACGCTGCAGCCATAGGGCCGCGTGTCCGCGCGCTCGATGGGTTGCCCGGCCGGTCAAGCACATCGGTGTTGATAGCCACGCAGACAAGCTCATCGCGACCAAACGCCACGCCATGTCCTTGAGGATCCCTCTTCATGGGCGCATACCACGAGTTTTCCGCCATATTTTCTCAAGATGGTTGGCGGTTGCGCGCATCGCAACGCGCCTCCTTTGGTGGAGCAATCCCCGGCATACACCAACACCTATGCCAAAGCGCGGTCAACCACACCACGGCTTCTGGCTCCACCATTTTAAAGGAAAACAAGTTATGAGTCTTCACAACCCCCTAAAGCGCCCTCTGGCCATCTCGGCCCTCACCCTCCCTGCTTTACTGCTCTTGTCCTCGTCAGCAACGGCGCAGGTCAACTTCTCCATCGACAGCACCGGCCCTACGGTTGGCGTGGCGGACTCCTTTTTTGGAGCCCCGATCACTCCGGCTGGCATCCTCACCCCCGCCACTGGCAGCGGCTTACCCGCCTTGGGTCCTCTGCCGGTTCCCGGAACATTCATCCCAGAAGGGGCATTGGGCATCGTGCCCATGCCCTTCGGGCTGGCGAAACGCGAGCTGGACGCCCTGTCGTACGGTGTAGACCGCTGCTTCGACCCCTACAATGCAGATCCAATCATGAATCCCTTCGGGCTCCACTTCTCCGTGGATGACTTCGCCATTGGCGTGGCTGGATCCGCTGTCGACGTGGCTAGTGAGTCCCCCGTGGCCGACGCCTGCGCAGATGTCTTCGCCAGTCCGCTCATAGGACTCAACACCGGAGTAATCGACGGCAACGGCCTGCCGAGCGGCAGCGGCGCTGTCTATCCCGGCATTGGTCTCGTGGAGCCCGGTACCCCCGGAAGCCAGGACGATGTCGATGCCCTGGACCTGGAAACCGTCGCTAGCGGCCACGGGGCCCCCGGATTGGCAGTCTTCTTCTCATTGGACACTTCCTATACCGACCCCCTCACGGGAATAGCCCACTCTGGTACCGCCATCAGCCAGGGCGTCGTGGGTGGGGACATCCTCATCTCCAACGCTACAGGCACCTTCGATGTCTATGCGTCGGCCACTACACTCGGCCTCGACCTGGTACCCCACGCTGGTCCCGACAGTGATGACCTGGACGCGCTGATCATCATGGAAAACGGCGATGGTGACTATCAGTACCCCCATGACATCTTCCCGTGGCTGTACGGCGGCGACATGGTCCTGTTCTCCGTGCGACGTGGTTCTGCCGTGATAGGCATGCCCGACAGCTTATCGGGTACACCAATCTGTGAAGGTGACATCCTGATGCCCCCCGTCTTCGGTGGAACTTACCCGGCTATCCTGATTCCCGCGGAGGCCTTGGGCCTGGCCACTCTCCGCAGTGGCACTGCGAACTACAGCGATGACCTGGACGCTGCGGACTACATCTGGATGGCCCCGGATCTCATCTCAGACGAGTACTGCCTGTGCGATACGACGGCCCCAGCTCCCTGCGCCAACTACGACGCAACGGCGGGCTGTGTCAACTCCACGGGTGTCGGTGCACGCCTTGTTGCCTCCGGCTCGAGCAGCCTCATTGGCACCTTGACGATGACCGCCAGCCAGCTGCCCACGGGCAAGCCGGGCATGCTCTTCACCGGACCCAACCCGGCCATGATTCCCTTCGGGGACGGCCTCCTCTGCGTGACCGGCACGCTTCAACGCCTGTCGATCGGGTCCTCCGGTGTCAGCGGCAGCATCACCTACAGTGGTGTCGTCGGCCTGGCCGCCGCCAAGGGCTTGGCCATCGCGCCTGGAGACACCTGGTTCTTCCAGACCTGGTACCGCGATCAGGCGGGTCCCTGCACCACCGGCTCCAACCTCACCAACGGCGTGAGCGTTCTCTTCTGGTAGGCCTGCGCGCCAACCACCTGTCGGGCCACCTCCAGCGCCAGCCGGGGGTGGCCCTTCTGTCACTTGCTGCCGTACTTCACGCTGCAGCCATAGGGCCGCGTGTCCGCGCGCTCGATGGGTTGCCCGGAGCCGATGGAGCCCAAGGCCTCTTCCAGATAGTTGGTGTAGGACTCACCCTTCACCCGCCCGCGCGGGGCGTTGTCCAGGGCACCGCGATAGACGAGGACGCCGCGCTGGTCCACGACGTACACATGGGGCGTGGTCTTGGCCCGATAGCGGCGCCCCACGGCACCGTCCTCGTCGAGCAGGATGCGGTGGTCGAGCGACCACTTCTCGGCGTAGGAACGGTTCTTCTCGGCGCCGCTGCCCTGCTTGCCAGGCGCGCTGGAGTTGATGGCAAGCCAGACGAGATCGGCGCTGCCGAAGCGCTTCGCCATGTCCTTGAGGGGCCCGTCCTCATGGGCGTAGACCACAAAGGGGCATTCCGGGTTGAACCACTCCAGGACCACGGTCTTGCCGCGCAGATCGGCCAGGGAGAGCGAGCTGCCGGCGGCACCCGTGAGTGTGAAGGGCGGGGCCAAGGAGCCGACCTCGGCAAACTCAGGGGCAGCCGTGGTTGCGGGCGCAGGGACGGCCCCAGGCGACGACGAAATCCCCTCGACCTGGGCCTCCGGGCCGGCGCCGGAGCCGGCCTCTTCCGCTTGGGCGGCGGCCTCCACGGGGCTGCAGCTCTCGCTGCCCGCGCAACAGGCAGCGAGGCCTAGCAGGAGCGCGGAGAACATGAACGGGATGGTCTTGGAACAGCGCATCAATCACCTTCCTTGTCTCGGTTGTTCTTGGGTTCCACAAGTGGCGCGTCCTTCCAGACGCGGTTGATCGAGTAGCACACCGTTTTCTTCCCATCGGTGATCAAGAGACTTCCCCTGACCCGGGGCAGCACCTGCTCACCGACCAGGAAGGACTGGTGCAAAGCCACACTGCCGCCCATGGAGCGCAGCCGCAGGAATCGATTCTGATCATCCTCCAGGGGAAAGAACTCCCCCTGGGTTCCCTTGGGCAACTTGATCGAGAGGATCGGCTTGTCCTCGGTGCCAAGCCAGCGCAGCTTCCAGGATTCGTGCTGCGGCAGGGGTCGGGGAAGCCGGGCGAGATGGGGACCGAGGGTGGCGAAACCGTCCGGGCGTTCGATCTTCTTCTTGGGCTTGCGCTTGGAGAGGCCGAGGCGCAGCTGGCCCACGCCGCGTCCGGGAACGCATTCGGTCTTGCATGCCAGCCAACGGGCTCCTCCGTGGAAGACAGTGTTCCTCCCATCAGGAAGCTCCGCAGGCGCAGTTACTTCGAAGAACAAAATGGCCTCTCCTTCATACCCATAGACCGTCAGGCCGCCGGCCTGTTCAAGGCGGTGTGGCGCGGGGTACATCACCGGCCCGACACTGAAGCCCTTCGGCGCTCGCAGTTGGGCCTCCGTCGCTCCGCCACTGTCACCGGGGTTGCGCCAGTAGACATGGTAGCCGTCCTCAATCCTCAGGCGCACGCCCACCAGGAACTTCTCGCCCGCGTGAATCGTCTTCACGGTGCCGACGAGATCAACGCTGACCAGCTGCGGTTCATCCGGCTTGTCGGCTACCTCGGCGCCTGGGGTCTCGACGCCAGGAGCGTCTTGGGCAAGTGCGGGCCAGGCGAGGAACAGGAGGGCAAGAAGGGTGCGCATGGTTATCGGGCTGGGTCTGCTGGCGGCATGGAAGCCTGGGAGGCAGGACACATTACGCCATTCCTCCCCGGGATGGTTGCCGCTTCCCGTTTTCGCGCACCGGCACTCAGCCTCGTTCAGGAGCCGAAGGTAACCTGAATGGCATCGGTCAGGTCAAAGTCGGCCCCTCCACCCCCTGAGTCGCGGAACCAGGCTTGGAAGAACCAGTGGGACGCGTCGTCCGGGTGCGCGACGACGCCCAAGTGGACGCGGTTGTTACGCCCGAGCATGGGCGAGGTGTCGGCCCCGCTGAAGAGCTGACCTCCACGGTCCCCGGCAAGTCGCGCTCGACGAGAATCGCCCCGGTGGGCCCGTCAAGGCGGTAGAGACGGCCGCCATCCTGGAAGGTTGCCGCATAGACCGAACCATCTGGCCCAACAACGGGACTGGCGCGCATGGTCCCAGAGAGTTGCGCAGACCAGAGTAGATCACCGGGGGCCTGGGCACTGGCCAGGGAAGAAACGACAAAAACGGCAAGCAGGTTAAGTGCTCTCATCGATGGGGCCTTGCTTGCGGGTAGGAGATGCGAAGAGCAGGCACTTGCCAACAGAACCGACGGTCTTTGGTTCCGCACGGCGAGCGTCAGCGCGACACTAGGACAGACCATGAAAATACTTCGCTTTCGCGGAGCCCCAACTCAATCCCCGGCGTAGCCGAGGGCCTTCAGGTCCTCGAGGGTCTGCCTGTCCTTGAGCTCCTCATTGCTACTCACCATGGGGTAGCGTGTCCTCCACTCTTCCATGATCCTCAACAGGCGCTGCACATCCCCAGGGCGTTCAGCGAACAGGTTGTGCTGTTCGGCGGGATCCCGGCCCAGGTCATAGAGGCTGGGCTGCGCCCCCTGATCAACCCCGATTTCCGTGGGTACCGAGAGTTTCAATCCCGTGGCCACCTCTCGCACGCAGGCCTCTTGGAGAACATAGGAATGGACCGTCTGCTTGGTCCACGTCCCGCCGCTGATCAAGGGCAACAGGCTCTGCCCATGGAGCTCCTCCGGGGGAGCGATGTCGGCCAGCTCCATGAGCGTGGGGTAGAGGTCGATGTTCTCCACCGCGTCCCCCACCCGGATCCCCGCGGGCACGCCCTGGCCCCAGAGAACCAGGGGCGTACCGATCAGGCCCTGGTAGAGGAAGACACCGTGTTCCTGGTGGAAGTAGTCGCCGGGCCCCGTGGCCCCCTTCCCTGCGGGCTTCCGCAAGGTGGGGTGCTCCCAGAGTGACTCGCCGTGGTCCGCAGCCACTGCCAGTACGGCATCCGAAAGGAGCTCTCGTTGTTCCAGGCCTTCCAGTAGGCGCGCCAGTCCGTCATCCGTGTAGCGGATTTCGTGGTCATAGTGATAGCGCAAGCTACGGATGCGCCCCCAGGCCTTTTCCCAGGCGGCGTCCTCCTCAGGCGGCTCCAGGCCGGCGGCTGCGATGCTCTCCGCAAACCAACCATCGGGATCATACGCCGGTGAGTTTTTCTTCTGCAGCAGCTCCCGCAGGGGCATGCGATAGACATAGGGATTGTGGGGCTCCATTATGTGCAAGCAGACAAACAGCGGAGGGCGCTCATGACCCTCGGGCACGGCCAACGCCTCATCCAACGGCCCCCACAGATCCGCTAGCAACTCGTCGAGCGTGCGGCAGGGTCCTCTGCCCTTGGCCCGGTGATCCTCCACGCGGCTCGCGTCGTAGTGATCGAAGCCCCTGCCGAAGCCCTCTCTGCCCGATAGCAGCACATTGGCCACCACGCCGATGGTGCGATAGCCGGCCCGGCTGAAGGACTCGGCCAGGGTTGTCGCTGACTCCTCGAATGTATCGCGATAGGTCGTGATGTAGCGGCCGCTCATCAGGGACACAACAGAGGGCTTGGTCCAGGAACACTGGGCCGTCACATCCTCCAGCAGCGCGCCCTCGCTGGCCAGCCGCTCGAGGGTTGGGCTGGTGGGCTCGGAGTAGCCGTAGGCCGAGAGATGGTCCGCCCGCAGGGTGTCGACGACCACCAGAAAGACATCCGGTCGCCGCTTCCCGCCCCGCCCGGAAGACTCCGGCCCGGCTATCTCGGGAGCACAGGCACACAGGCTCGCTCCCAGGAGCGCACCCAGACTGACCCGCAGCCCCAGGCTGGCTGTTGTTGTGATGCTGCCCATGGTCGTTAGATCCTACTGGTCCGTGGCCGCAGGATCCCGCCGAAGGTGGATGAAAGGGCCAGGAAACGGGATGATGCCCGGGACATGGTCCGCCCGCCTCCGCCTACCCGACGCATCCCGCCGCACATCAGCATGCCCGCCGGTGCGGCCTGCCTGCTGGCCGGGGGGCTCGCTGCCCAAACGCCCCCGGTGGGGCTCGACACCTACGCGGGCTCGGCCTCCTGTGAGGAGTGCCACACGCAGACCTACGCCCGCTGGCAGAGCTCCCACCACGCCCTGGCGGAGCGCCTGACCAGCCACGACCTGGACGCCCCAGCCTTTGACGATCAGCCGCCTATCGAGCACGGCAGCCAGATTTCCGAGGCGCGCCTCGCCGCCGGACAGCTGGAACTCGTGACCACCGGGCCGGATGGCAAGCGCCGCCCCTACGCCGCCCTGCGCGCCTTCGGCCACGATCCCCTGCGCCAGTACCTGGTCGACTTCGGTGGCGGACGCCTCCAGGTGAGTGAGCTGGCCTTCGAGCCGGCCAGCGGCCAGTGGTTCGATGTCTTCGGAGACGAGGACCGGCGTTCGGGCGAATGGGGCCACTGGACCGGACGCGGCATGAACTGGAACTCCATGTGCGCCGCCTGCCACAACACAGCGGTAGCGAAGGTCTACAACGCAAGGGATGACAGCTATGCCACGCGCCTTTTGGAGCACGGTGTGGGTTGCGAGTCATGCCACGGTCCCCTGGCCGATCATGTGGCCGCCCGGCGGGCCCAAGCCCCCCTCTCCGTGGCCGCCCCGGGGCGCCTGGGTGCGGATCTGATGCTCGACACCTGCGGCTCCTGCCACGCCCGACGCTCGGATCTGACCGAGGCCTTTGTTCCCGGCCAGCGTTTCCTCGACCACTACTCTCCGGTCATCCCCGACCTGACCGACACCTACTACCCCGACGGCCAGGTCAACGCCGAGGACTTCGAGTTCGTCTCATTCATGGGCAGCCGCATGCACGGGGAGGGCGTGCGTTGCGGCGACTGCCACGATCCGCACAGCGGCCAGCTCCTGGCCCGCGGCAACGATCTGTGCCTGCGCTGCCATGTGGGCAAGATCGACCCGGACACACACTCCCACCATGCACCGGGCACGCCGGGGCACAACTGCGTCGACTGCCACATGCCCCTGACCGTCTACATGGATCGCGATGCGCGCCGCGACCATGGTTTCACGGTGCCCGATCCCGCCCTGACGCTGGAGGCCGGGGTACCCAATGCCTGCGGCCGCTGCCACCTGGACCGGGAGCCGAACTGGATCGCCACCCGGGCCACGGAGTGGTACGGAGAGCGGCTGGAGCGTCCCACGGCTCGCCGGGCGCGCCTCCTGGCCCGGGCTCGCAGCGGCCGCACGGACCTGGCCGAGGAACTCCTGGCCCTCATGGCCGAGGAGCCTTCCGCCCTGTGGCGCGCGAGTCTGGTCAGCGCCACGGAAGCCGTTCTGGGAGACGGTGCCGTGCGCGCCGCCCTGCTGAAGGCCACCGACGACCCGAGCCCCCTGGTACGCGAGCGCAGCGTCCGCGCCCTGGAGCCCCTGATCGCCGCCGGAGATGGCGAAAGCGCCCGGGCCGTGGACGCGCTGCTCGCCGATCCCCTGCGAGCCGTACGCGTGGCCGCCGCCTGGACCCTGCGTGGCATCGAGACCGAGGAACCCGCCGGGTCCGACCTGCCCGGCGCCCGGGAGGAGCTGCGCTTCTTCCTCGACCTGCACGAGGACCAACCTTCCGGTGCCTGGCAAAAAGCCGTCTACCGCCTGGCCACTGGAGATACAGCGGGCGCCGAGGCGCTGCTGCGCCGGGCCCAGGCCTGGGATCCGCTCTCGCCGGTCTACCCCCATGACCTGGCCGTCGTCCTGGCCGGCGCCGGCCGCCCCCTGGAAGCGCGCGAGGTTCTCGAACAGGCCACCGCGCGCAGCGCCGGTGATCCGGGCCTCTGGCTCAGCCTGGCCCTGGCGCGCAACGAGACCGATGATCTGGAAGGAGCCATCGTGGCCTTCGAGACGGCCCTGGAACTCAATCCAGACAACGCCCGCGCCTGGTACAACCTGGGCCTGGCGCACTCCGCCGCCGGCGCTGATAAAAGGGCGCTGGAATGCCTGGGCCGCTGCGAGGGATTGGCCCCGGCCTCGCCGGAGGTTCCCTGGGCCCGGGCCACGATCCTCTACCGCTTGGGGCGCCGGGCCGAGACCGCCGCGGCCCTGGAGCGGGTCCTGCGCCTCGCACCCGACCACGCCGGAGCGCGCGAGCTCTTCGGGCTCATCAACCGCCGCTGATAATCAACAGCAGGGATCGCGGTAGACCAGACAATGGTCCGCCAGCACCTGGGCCACGCAACAGGTCAGGCGCTTGCCCGAGGGGATGTGCAGGAACTCGTTGGGACCGTGGGCATTCGAGCCGGGCCCCAGGAGTCCGGTAATCAGGTACTGGGCGTCGGGGAAGCGTTCGCCGAGCATGGCCATGAAGGGGATCGTCCCGCCCTCGCCGATGTGCAGGGCGCCGCGCCCGTAGAAGTCCTGCGAAGCCTGCTCGACGGAGCGCGCCAGCCATTCAGCCGTCTCGGGTGCATCCCAACCGTCGGCGAAATCACCGGCCTCAAAGCTCACGCGCGCGCCATAGGGCGGCTCTGCCTCCAGCAGCTGCTTGACGGTCTCCGTAGCAGCCGCTGAATCGCAGCTGGGTGGCAGGCGCAGGGAAAGCTTGAGGGAGGTCACCGGGCGCAGCACATTGCCGGCGTTGTCCAAGGGCGGCAGGCCCGCTGCGCCAATCACGGAGAGGGTGGGGCGCCAGGTGCAGGCCAGGATGCGCTCCGCGTCGGAGGCGGCGCCATCCTCGGAGAGGTCCATGGGGCGCGCTCCGTCCACCAGGGGAAAGCTGGCCATGAAGCCGGCACCCAGCACCTCCGCCGCCAACTGGGCTTGCGTCTGACGCTCCGCTGGGATCGGGCAGTGGAGCGTGTCCGGCAGAATGCGCCCGGTCTCCTGATCTTCAAGGCGCGAGAGCAGGCGGCGGGCTATGCGGAAGGACGAAGGCACCACACCACTGGCTCCGCCGGAGTGCACGCCCTCCTCCAGGATTTCCACACGCAGGACCCCGCCGCCCATGCCGCGCAGGGAGGTGGTGGTCCACAACTGGTCGTAGTTGCCGCAGCCTGAGTCGAGGCAGATGACAAGCGATGGCTGCCCGATGCGCTGCGCCAGATGCTCCACATAGGGAAAGAGGTCGTAGGAGCCGCTCTCTTCACAGGCTTCGATGAGCACGACGCAACGGCTGTGGGAAAGGCCCTGGGCCTGGAGAGCCTCAATGGCGGCCAGGGAGGCAAAGGCCGCGTAGCCGTCGTCGGCGCCGCCCCGCCCGTAGAGCCGCCCATCGCGCATGACCGGCTGCCAGGGCCCCAGGTCCGCGTCCCAGCCCTCCATCTCCGGCTGCTTGTCCAGGTGCCCGTAGAGGAGGACCGTCTCATCCCCCTGCCCGGGAATCTCCATGAGAATCACCGGGGTGCGTCCGGGCAGGCGCACAACCTCTATCTCCATACCTTTAATAGGACGCGCCGCGCACCAGGCGCGGATCAGCTCCACGGCGGCCTCGATGTGACCGGCGCTCTCCCACTCCGGATCGAAGAGGGGAGACTTGCAGGGAATGCGGATGTAGTCCGTGAGCGCCGGGATGATGGACTCATCCCAGCAACTGTCGACCCAGGTGGTCAGTGATTCCTGGTCCATATGCCGCAGAGGTTGCGGTCCACGGGGCCCGGTGGCAAGGAAACCCTGCGGTCTCTGGAGTCTGCCCCGGCCCCTGTGCGAGGATTGGGGCCAGCTGAGACCATGCGTGCACTCACCCTGATCACCCTCCTAGGACTGGCCGCCTGTTCCGGAGAAGAGGAAGCAGCGACGGAGTCGGGGCTGTCCCCTGTTCCGGAGGCCACGACAAAGCAGCTGCCTCCCACCGCCCGCCCATCCCAGGTGGAGCAGTTCCTGGCGGATTTGCAAGCCGTGCGCCATCCCTCGGATGGTGCCGGGACCGCGCGCCTGATCGAGGGCGACACACCGCGCGTCGGCGAGGCCGGACGCTGGCTCCTGGAGTACGAGGCCGGCCCCCTGGGCGTGGCCCAGGGCGGATCTGTTTTCCTCATGGTGGACCCCTTCTGGGGCTGGTCCGCTCCCCAGGACCTGGCCCCCGAGGCGGTGGGCTTCACCCGCGTGACGACGGAAGCCGAGGGCCTGGTGTTGACCACGGAGGTCCTCCAGGCGCCCCTCATGCGCATTGAGATCGGTGGCCGGGAGCTGCGCCCCGGTGAAACCCTGCGCATCGAATACGGGGCCGGCCCGGCCGGGGCCCGGGCCGACCGCCACGCGGAACGCGGAGCCCGCCTGTGGCTCGCCGTGGACGGCGACGGGGACGGCGTGCGCGCCGTGCTGCCAGATTCCCCGAGTGTGCAGGTTCTCCCGGGCCCGCCGTCACGCCTCAACCTGACCGTTACGAGCACCGCGCGCCCCGGGGAAACCGTGCGCCTGGTGCTGGCGGTGCTCGACGAGGTAGGCAATGCCAACCTGCCCCTGACCGGCAGCGTGGAGCTCATCGGTGACTCGCTGCCATCGTCTCTGGCCCAGCACTTTCCCGTGCAGCTTGGGGGTATCGGCCAGCACACGGTCGAGTTCGAGGCACCGGGGGAAGGCATCTACCGCCTGGAAGGCGTGGCTACCGTGGGCCAGCAGCGCCTGCCAGCCCTCAGCAACCCCCTGCGCGTCAGCGCGCGGGCCGAGCCCATCATCTGGGCCGACCTCCACGGGCACTCAAACCTCTCGGACGGCACGGGCTTGCCTGAGGACTACTTCTCCTACGCCCGAGATGTGGCCGGGCTCGATGTGGTAGCCCTCACGGACCACGACCACTTCGGCGTGCTGTTCCTGGATCAGAACCCGACCATGTGGGAGGAGATCCGCAGCCAGGTGGAGGCCTTCCACGAGCCGGAGCGCTTCGTGACTCTGCTCGGCTACGAATGGACAAACTGGATCCACGGCCACCGTCACGTGCTCTACTTCGGGAACGAAGGCCCGCTGATCAGCTCCCTGGATGAGAAGGCACGCGATCCGGCGGGGCTGTGGCGTGAGCTGCGCGGACACGACGCCATGACCTTCGCCCACCATTCCGCCGGCGGCCCCATCGCCACCAACTGGGACTACCCCCCTGATCCAGAGCTGGAGCCGGTGACTGAGGTCATGAGCGTTCACGGCAGCTCCGAGGCCCTGGATTCACCGGCCCGCATCTACAGTCCACTCCCCGGCAACTTCGTCCGGGACGCCCTGGAGCGCGGCTACCGCCTGGGGTTTGTGGGCAGCGGCGACGGCCACGACGGTCATCCGGGCCTGCCCCAGCTCTCCCCCTGGTACGGCTATCGCCCCCCCGCCTCGGACGGCAGCGGCGAGCGCCTGGGCAAGGGCGGCCTGGCGGCTCTCATCGGAGCGCCAAGAACACGCACCGGCGTGGGCGCAGCCCTGCGCGAGCGCCGCACCTACGCCACCAGCGGACCACGCATTCTGCTGGAGGCACGCCTCGCGTCGCACCGACAGGGATCCGCCATCGCAGCTCAGACTCTGCCCGAGAACCCGCAGCTCTCCTTGACCATCGCTGGCACGGCGCCCCTGACACGCCTGGAGCTGATCCGTTCCGGAAACCCGCCCCGCCCCCTCTCCCTGGATGGCGCGGGCCTCGACTACCAGGGCAGTCACGAGCTGCGCGACCTGCGCCCCGGGGAATACCTGTATGTGCGCGTGGAGCAGGCCGACGGAGGCCTGGCCTGGTCTAGCCCGTTCTTCCTGGACTAGCCCGCATCCACTGCCTGCCTTCACCCCCGCTGTGCCAGACGGTCGGCACTAGCTGGTGACGGGTGCGGACTAGCTCTCAGGCACTGCGGCTCTGGCGCCAGGGACCCTGCCAACCGCGCACGCAGTTGCGACCCGCATCCTTCGCCGCGTAGGCCATCTCGTCCGACGCCTTGAGCAGGTCATCCACACCTGTCATTGATGGCAGGCGCTGGGCCACGCCGAGGCTACAAGTGACATGCCCGCGAAAACGCGTGAACTGCATCTCGTTTTCCTCCAAGGCCTGGCGAATACGCTCGGCTCCGGAGGTGGCACTTTCCAGGTCGCTGTTGCAACAGATGGCGAGGAACTCCTCTCCGCCGACACGACACACGGTGTCCCCCTGGCGCAGGGTCTGGCGGATGGTCTTGGCGGCCTCGCGCAGCACGAAGTCACCGATGTCGTGACCCCAGGTGTCGTTGACCTGCTTGAAGTGGTCCAGGTCAATCCAGATCACGGACAGGGGCAGGCCGGTGCGATTGGCCCGCTCCCATTCTTGCTTGAGGCGCTTCATGGCGTAACGCCGATTGGGTAGCTCCGTCAGCGGATCAGTAAGGGACGCCTCGGCCAGCTTGCGGTTCATGATGCCCATGTCCGCCCCGTCCTGCATCTTGAGGCGATCCGCCTCGATGCTCTTCTCGTGCATCTCAACCAAACGTTGACCGGCCTTGACGCGGGCCATGAGCACCTTGGCGTTGAAGGGTTTGGTCAGGTAGTCGTCAGCCCCGGCTTCCAGGCCCTCCACCACATCGTCCTCCTGGTCCTTGGCGGTGACCATCAGGATGTGCATCTTCTTGCCGGCTTCAATCTGGCGCAGGCTACGGCAGAATTTCACACCATCCATGCCCGGCATCATCCAATCGGTGAGCACGATGTGCGGCACCTCGCCCACGGCCAGCCGCAGGCCTTCATCGCCGTCGCGCGCCAGCAGAACCTGGTAGCCGGCCTCTTCCAGCTGGTGCGCCAGAACACGCCCGACGGCCTCGTCGTCATCCACAATCAACACGCGGTAGGGACGGCGGCCCTGCTGGGTCTCGGCCTCCAGCGCCTGCTCCATGATGGCCTTGGGCTCCTCCTGGGGCACAACCCACAGGCCACGGGCGCGGGCCCGGTGGTGCTCCACATCCACGGCGGTCTCGACGAAGCTCAGCGATTCGCGCGTCGGCACGCAGAGGATCTGACCCCAGTCCTCCCAGCGCCGCGCCACCTCATCGCACAGGTGATAGAGCTCATCGCGCTCCACATTCATCTCGTGCGCCACCTGGTCGAGTCCATACCACAGCTCGCGCCAGCGGGTGTTCTCGAAGTCGCGCGGTTCCAGGCACAGATCCGCCACCTGGGTGGCCCAGCGCAGCAGGTCTACCAATGCCCAGGCCGTATCTTCCTGCTCGTCTTGCTGGCGTGTCACATCGTGTTCGAAGATGCGCGTCGCTCGGCAGAAGGCACCGGGGAAGCCCCAGTCCTGCAACATCAGAGATGAGATCTCCGCATGGGTGATGGCAAAGAGGCGTTTCTCGGCGGCGAACCACTCGCGGGTGGCGTGGGCCCGACGCTCGCGCAGCAACTTGGAAAATGCTTTCGGATGAACGGTGGCCAGGGCCAGCTTGCCGATGCCGCACAACAGTCCGGAGGTGAAAGCCTCCGCCGGATCGACCCGTTCCTTCAGGCGCGACATGACCGAACAAGCCACTGCGCGCGCCAGGGAACGCGACCAGTAGTGGTCGAAGTTAAAGTTGGTGCACTCCCCCATGCGGTTGTCAGAGACCAGCGTGAAACCCAGGGCCACGGTACGCACGGTGCGGCCGCCCAGGCGCATGGCCGCCTTCTCGACGCTCGTGACTGGTTCCATGCCATCGCTGAGAACGGCGTTGGCCAGCTTGATGATGCGTCCGGCCAGAGCCGGATCAGACTGGATCGTCCGGCACAACTCATCCTGGGAGTATTCCTCTCCCTGGGTTAGCTTCAGGATGCGCAGGCCGACGGCGGAGGGCGAGGGCAGGCGGCCGGTGAGCTTCAGTTCGTCAAATGTTTGTTCCATGGGGGGCGCTGGGGTCTGTTGCTACGGGCGGGTGGGGCCTCCTTCCTTCGGAAGATTCAGCACCACAGCCCAACGCGCACAGCCTTTTTCCAGCCCGAGGGCCGCCAGCAGGGCGCAGCGGCCCTCTCCTCAGGCCCCGTACTGGCGCGGCTCGCAGCCGAACACCCGGGCGAGGTGCTTGACCACGAGTTCCTCGATCAGCGGCAGACCCGGGGGCAGTGGCGTGTGTTCCGCCAGGCGCGTCATCACGGCAGGATCCAGGCCGCAGGGAGAGTGGTCACGGAAGGCCGCCAGGTCCGTGTGCACATTCAGGGCCAGCCCGTGCCAGGTCACCCAGCGCCGGACGGCGATTCCGATGGAGCAGACCTTCTTCTCCCCGATCCAGACACCCGTCAACCCGTCCCGGCGCGAGCCACTGAGCTGGAACTCCCCCAGCACGCAGAGGACAACCTCCTCCAGCTCACGCAGGTAGCGTTTCAAGTCTCGCCGCCCCTCCGGCAGCAGCATGATCGGATAGGCGACAAGTTGGCCCGGGCCGTGATAGGTGGCCTCTCCCCCGCGGGCCACTGGCAACATGCCATCTCCCTCCGGCTGCGCACCGCGGCCCACTGTCCAAATGGGATTGTGTTCCACGAGCAGGAGTTGGTCCACGATCTCCCCGCGGGCGCGCTGCTCCACCAGCTGCTCCTGGAGCGCATGGACCTCCCCGTAATCAGCCCGCCCCAGGCGGCGCACCTCCAGCTCGGTGGGGGCTGCATCCATCAAGCGTTCCTGGCCTGCGCGCGCCTCAGGAGCGGGCCTGATAGATATGCAGCGCTTGTCCATTAACGGCCTCGGCGGCCTCCATGAAGGCCTCGGGCAATGTCGGATGGGCGTGGATCGTGCGCGCCACATCCTCGGCCGTGGCACCCAACTCCATGGCCAGGGCGGCCTCGGCGATCAGCTCCGTAACCTCCGGGCCGACCATCTGCACACCGAGGATCCGATCGGTCTCGGCGTCGGCCACGACCTTCACGAAACCCTCGGCATCCATCAGCGTCATGGCCCGCCCCGAGGCGGCGAAGGGGAACTGCCCCACGCGGACTTCAAGGCCAGCGGCGCGGCACTCCTCCTCGGTGCGCCCCACTGCGGCCATCTCCGGCGCTGTGAAGATCACCGCCGGCACACAGGCCACATCGTATCGCTCCGCCATACCAGCGATGGCGCCCGCGGCCACCAACCCCTCCTTGCTACCCTTGTGGGCCAGCATGGGTTGCCCGGCACAGTCGCCAATGGCGTAGATGTGGGACACCGCGGTGCGCATGGTGTCGTCCGTCGGAATGAAGCCGCGCTCGTCGGGCATCAACCCCGCCTGTTCCAAGCCCAAGCCCGCGGTGAACGGGCGGCGCCCCACCGTGGAGACGATCTGATCGCAGTTCAGATCCTGCTCACCCTGGGGCGTGCGCACCTTGACACACAGGCCGTCTCCGGTGACCGAGTACTCCTGGGCCGTGGACTCCTTCATGAGGCGCACCTTGCGCTTTTTCAGGGAGCGCTCGATGACCTTGACACAGTCCTTGTCCTGCCCCGGCAAGGCCCCGGCGGTAGCCTCCAGGACGGTGACCTCTGCACCTAGCTTGCGGTAGAGGATGCCCAGCTCCAGACCGATGTAACCACCGCCGATAACGACCAGGTGATCGGGCACACGGTCCGGGGCCAGGGCCTCGGTGGAGGACCAGACATGCTGACCATCGAAGGCGAACCCGGGAATCTCGATCGGCGTCGAGCCCGTAGCAACTACGAAAACATCGGCGCTCAGCTGTTCCACGCCGCCGGCGCCGGCCACCTCAAGCGTTTGGGGATCCACAAAGCGCGCCGTGCCTGTCAGCTGCTTGATACCGTGGCTCTTGAAGAGCGAACCGATGCCGCGGGTCAGCCTTTCGACGATGCCCGCCTTCCAGGCGACGAGTTGTTCCACATCCAGCTCCAGCCCCTGGGCCGTGATGCCCATGACCCCGGCCTTGGACACGCGCTCCAGGAGAGAGCCCGCAGCGATCAGGGCCTTGGAGGGAATGCAACCGACGTTGAGACAGGTTCCGCCCAACTCCCCACGCTCGACGACGGTGACGCTTTGGCCCAGCTGAGCCAGGCGAATGGCGCACACATAGCCAGCGGGGCCAGCTCCGATGACGACGACCTGACGGGTAGGATTGTCTCGACTGGGGGTGTTCATCTCTATGCGCGTGTTCTCTGCCGGTTCATAGCGGGAAGGCCCCGCCTCCGGGCTGCGCTTCCCCGTGGCGCTCGGCCACCTCTAGGAACCTGTTGTACTGTTCTCGCAGGTGGCGTGGCACCTCCGAATAGACATCTTCCACCAGCGTCTTGAGGCGCACCGGCGGAGCCGCCTCCTGTTCGTGGATAACCGCATCAATCTCCGCCAGAAGGTCCTGCTCCAAGTCCCCGGCAGCGCCTTCCGCCAGCAGGTTGGCGCGCACCAGAAAACGCTCCATGCGCTCCAGGGGATCGCGCTCTTCCCAGGCAGCCACCTCTGCGGGGTCGCGATAACGGGAGGGGTCATCGGAGCTCGAGTGGCCGGAAACGCGGTAGGTGCTGAGCACAATGAGGCTGGGGCCGGCACCCGAGCGGGCGCGCCCAAGAGCCTCCTCCATGGCCATCCGACAGGCCAGCACATCGTTCCCATCGACCTCACGGGAGGGAACTCCATAGGCCGCGCCCTTGTCCGCGTAGGATTCAGCGGCAGTCTGGTCCCGCGAAGAAAGCGAAATGGCCCAGCCGTTGTCCACCAGCACGAAGACGACGGGAACGCGCCAGATTCCTGCGAAGTTCAGGCCACTGTGGAATCCATTGGAACTGGAGGCTCCGTCACCGAAGTAGACCGCGTGTACCTCGGAGCTGCCGCGTTGGCGAGCGGCATAGGCCGCACCCACTGCATTGGGGATCTGCGTCCCAATGACAGATGACCAGCTCGGGTAGTGAGACGGCGCGTGCTGGAAATGGTTCGACATCTGGCGGCCCTTGGCCGTGTCATGGCTGTTGCCGTACATCTGGGCCAGGTACTCGGCCAGCGGCAGCCCGCGCATCAGGGCTGCCCCGCCTTCGCGCAGGCCAGACCACAGCCAATCGTCTTGCTCCAGGGCCGAGGCCGAACCGATGATAGCCGCCTCCAGGCCCTTGGCAGTGCCCACGAAGCCGATGCGTCCGGCGCGCTGCAGATCGAGCATGCGCCGGTCGACACAGCGCACACGCAGCATGTGTTCGTACAACTCAAGCAGGCGCTGGGGAGCAAGCTCGGGCAATTGAGCGACGGCCCCGCCGTGCTGGTCTAGCACCTGTAATCGGTCTGCGGACATGTGGCTCCCGGCGAGGCTCAAGGGGTCAACAGGCCCGGCGACTCCAACAACTGCCGCAGGTAGGCCAAGAAACGGGCACCGTCGGCTCCGTCCGCCAAGCGGTGATCAACGGAGAGCGAGAAGTTCATGTACAGACGCACCTCGATCTTGTCGCCCTCCAGCGTCTCCACCACGCCCGGACGCTTGACGATGCGGTGCACACCCAGGATGGCGATATCTGGGAAGTTGATGATGGGCGTCGCCAGGGTTCCACCAATGGAGCCAGCGTTGGTGATGGAGAAGGTACTTCCGCGCAACTCATCGGCCTTGACACGTCCCTCACGGGTGCGCTGGGCGAGCTCCCCCAGCTCGCCGGCCAGCTGCATCACCGTCTGGTCTTGAACGCCGCGGACCACCGGCACGATCAGGCCATTGGGCGTGTCAGTGGCGATTCCCAGGTTGATCGCAGCGCACTGAACAATCTCGCCGGCCTGCTCATCAAGGTAACCGTTGAGCATCGGATGGCACTCCAACCCCAGGGCCACTGCTTTCATGATGAAAGGCATAAAGGTGACCTTGACGCCCAAGCCCGCGCCCAGTGCCTTGGCCTTGGAGCGCACGGTCACGAGATCCGTGACGTCCACCTCCTCCACAACGGTGAAGTGGGGAATCGTATAGACCGAGCGGCACATGGCCTCAGCGATCTTGCGGCGCACACCACGGAATGGAATACGCCTGTCGCCGGCTGACGCCACAGGCGTACTCGTCTGGGCAGGCGCCGAAGTGAGCCGCGCGCCCTCGCGGGCGCTGCCGCCTGCCCCGGCATGCGCTTCCACATCGGCGCGGCGGACGACGCCGTTTCGGCCGCTGCCCGCCACCTGAGCCAGGTCTATGCCCAACTCTCGGGCCACGCGTCGAGCACTAGGCACCGCCAGCACTCGGCCGCTGGCGGCCTTCCGCTCGGGGGCGGCACCAGCCGGCCCCGCCAGCACAGCAACCGGTGTGTGCGTGGCCTCTGCGGGCTCAAGCTCGCCCCCAGGTTCGGCCGTCCCCGCCGCTCCTTCGGTCTCCAGGTGAAATATCACGCTGCCCACGGGCACAGTATCGCCCTCCTCCGCCAAGAGTCGCGTGAGCTTGCCCGGTGCCGGAGCCGGAATCTCAACCGTGGCCTTGTCGGTCATGACCTCCACAACCGGTTGGTGTTCGGCGACGACATCTCCCACGGACACCAACCATTTCACGATTTCACCTTCTGCAGTACCCTCGCCAATGTCGGGTAGTTTGAATTCCAGTGTCATGGTTGAACGCTAGCCGGGGCTAGTAGTTGTGGGCCTCTTCAATGGCATCCAGCACGCGGCGTTGGTCTGGGATGTAGTGATGTTCGAGCGTGTTCGGGAAAGGTGTGTCGAATCCCGCCACGCGCCGCACCGGGGCTTCCATGTATTCGATGGCGTTTTCGGCGATGAGCGCACTGATCTCAGCGCCGTAACCACAAAACCGCGGAGCCTCGTGCACAGTCACAACACGGCCCGTCTTGCGCGCCTGCTCGAGCACGCCCTCTTCATCCAGGGGCAGGAGCGTGCGCAAGTCAATGACGTTCACGCCGATCCCCTTCTGGGCGGCCGCCTCAGCGGCAGCGCTGACCACCGGAACCATCGCACCGTAGCAGAAGACTGTCACATCGCGGCCTTCGCGCACTACGCGTAGGGTCGAGAGGGGCACCAGTTCATCCGCATCCGGCACCTCTCCCTTGACGGTACGATAGAGCGCCTTGGGCTCCATAAACAGGACCGGATCAGGATCAGCAATGGCCGCCAGCAAGAGTCCCTTGGCATCTGCAGGCGTGGAGGGAATGACAACCTTGAGGCCAGGTGTGTGACAGAAGTACGCCTCACCGGACTGGCTGTGGTAGAGGCCGCCGCGAATTCCGCCGCCATAGGGTGTGCGGATCACCATGGGTGCCGTGTACTGGCCGCCGGATCGATAACGCAGCTTGGCGGCTTCGGACACGATCTGATCAAAGGCTGGAAAGATGAAATCCTGAAACTGAATCTCGGCCACCGGGCGCAGGCCATTCATGGCCATGCCCACGGCTGTTCCAATGATGCCATCCTCCGATAGCGGCGTATCAAAGCAGCGCTGGTCACCGAACTCCTCCGTGAGGCCTTCCGTAGCCAGGAATACGCCGCCCTTGGGGCCCACATCCTCGCCGAATACCAGCACGGAATCATCCGCGCGCATGGCGCTGCGCAACCCGTCATTGACGGCCTGAATGAGTGTTCTCGTGGTCATGATCGAATCCCGTTAGAGGGGAAAAGCCCCGTCTCCGGCAGAAGGATCACCGAGCCGCTTGGCCAGGTCGAAGGACTCCTGCCCCTGCCGGCGCAGGTGCGCCGGCAGGTCTTGATAGACATCGCTGAAGACCGTCTCCAGGGCAGGCCCGGGTGTCTTCTCGGCCTGCTTGGCAGCCGCATCCACTTCCTCAAGCACTTCACCCTCAAGACGCTTGCGCACGCCCTCGTCCCACAGCTCGCGCCGGGCAAGGTAGCGCTCGAACCAACGCACGGGGTCTTTTTCCTCCCAGGCCTCTAGTTCCGCCGCCGGCACATAGCGCGTGGGATCGTCGGAGGTCGAATGCCCCCCCATGCGATAGGTGCGCGCCTCGATCAGCGTCGCACCCCCTCCGGAACGGGCCCGCTCCACCGCCTGGCGCGTCACATCACGCACGGCCAAGAGGTCGTTGCCCTCCACCAGCACCCCCTCAATGCCGTACGCCCGCGCTTTCACGGCGTAGCTCTCGGAAGCCGTCTGCTTGGCGCTCGGACAGGAGATTGCCCAGCCGTTGTTCTGACACAAAAAGATGACCGGCGCCCGCCAGACGCCTGCGAAGTTGAGCGCCGAGTGAAAACCAAGGCTGGAGGTACCCCCATCGCCGAAGCTCGCCAGGCAGACGCGGTCCTCCCCGCGCAGCTGGAAGGCGCGTGCTGCTCCCACGGCCTGGGGCAGGTGCGTGCCGATGGGCGATGAGATCGAGACGAAGTGAATAGGTTTGACAAAGCTGAAGTGCACGGACATCTGGCGCCCCTTGGCGGCGTCCGCGCCGTTGCCGAACATGTTGTGCATCATCTCCAGCGGCTGCACGCCGTGGTAGAGCGCCATGCCGAAGTCACGGTAGCTGGGGAAGATCCAGTCGCTCTTGTCCAGGGCGCTGGCGGCTCCCACTGAGACGGCTTCGATGCCGCGATTGGGAATAGAGAAGCCGATGCGACCACTGCGCTGCAGTTTCATGCAGACTTCGTCAAAGGCGCGCACGGTCAGCAGCGTACGATAGGCGTGTAGGAGTTCGGCCGAGCTCAGGCCTGGGTCATGCCCCGTGGCTACACCTTCCAACGTTGTCACGCTGAAGGGGCTAGGGGGGGAGCTGGTAGACATGAGAAGGAGGGGGTCAGGATCTAGTTCTGACCGAAGTGCAGGCGCGCGAAGTGCTCCGCGGCCCGATAGCTTGAGCGCACGAGCGGGCCAGAGGCGACATGGCGGAAGCCCATGGCCAAGCCCAGATCTTCGTACTCGGAAAACTGCTCGGGCTTCACATACTCGCGCACCGGTGCATGTCGTGCGCTGGGGCGCAGGTACTGACCAACGGTCAGGAGGTCGACCTCAGCGGAGCGCAGGGCCTGCATGGTCTCCAACACCTCCGCCCGGCTCTCCCCGAGCCCCACCATGAGTGAGGACTTGGTGAGGGCGCCCGGGGCCAGCTCACGGGCCCGGCGCAGGGTCGCCAGGGAGCGTTCCAGGGAACACTGTGGATCGCGCACCTTGCGCTGCAGTCGCTCGACGACCTCCACATTGTGGCCTAGGACCGCAGGCCTGGAAGCCATCAGCACTTCCAGGTCCGCTCCCAGGTAGTCAGGGATCAGTGTTTCAACGATGGTCTGCGGCGCCCTGGCGCGCACGGATTCCACGCAGGCCGCATAGTGGGCAGCCCCACCGTCGGACAGGTCATCTCGGTCGACGCTGGTAATAACCACATAGGACAGCTTCAGGCGTGCCACGGCGCGGCCGACATTGCCCGGCTCGGCCGCATCAATGGCCCGCCCTTGCGAAGCTGTATCCACGGCGCAGAAACGGCAGCGCCGCGTGCACACATCCCCCAGCACCATGATCGTCATGGTGGCCGCGTCACCACGCCAGCATTCACCCAGGTTGGGACAGCGCGCCTCCTCACAGACAGTGTGCAAGCCCAACTCTCCAACCAGGTCCTTGAGCCGCGTGTACTCCTGGCCGCCTGGCAACTGGACCTTCAACCAGGCGGGCTTGCGCCCGAGTTCAGATCCACGCTGTCCAGTGGTGGCGGTGCTCTCCGGTGTTGCTTCCTGTGTGGCCATGGCTGAAAAACAGCGCAACAGAATAGCACGCCTGCGCAGCCGGGGTCTGCCCCACCGCGCCTATCTCCCCCTCAAAAACAAGCGGATAGCCCTGTCCCCATATCTGCTAGCCGGGCAGTGCCGCAGTACACCCCACTGCGTCCGTCTAGCTCATGAAGGGGGCCACCGCGCGCCGCAGAGCGGGGGTGTCGAGCTTGGCGATGGCACGCATCTGGATCTGCCGCACACGTTCCAGGCTGACTCCCAGCTCCCGGGCCACTTCCGCCAGGGTGTGACTCCGCTCTCGCTCGATGCCAAAGCGCATGGCGAGCACAAAACGCTCGCGCTCGTCCAGGCGCTCCATGGCTCCGCGCAGACCATCGGCCAGGGAAGTCTCCTCGAGGGACGTGTCATAGGGCCCCTCATCCGGTTCGTAGCCGATGGCTCCGGCCAGGTCATGGCCGTCTTCGCCCTCGATCAGGGCGCGGTCAAGGGAGAAGGTCGGATGCTGAACCCTGAGCGTCGACTCGACGACGCTCTCCGTAAGCCCGGTGCGCTCGGCGATGGCATCGATGCTGGGGGCGGGCCCGAGGGCTTCCGCCGCGCGCTGCACATGCTTGCTGGCCTTTTGCAGGTAAACGGGAACACGAATTGTGCGTCCGAAGTTGTAGAGGTAGCTGCGAAAGGCCTGGTTCAGCCAGTGAACAGCATAGGTCCGGAAGAGCAGGCCACGGCGCCATTCGAAGCCGTCGGCGGCCTTGAAGAGGGCCATGGAACCCTCCTGGATCAAGTCCAAGCGCTGGGCCGCACTGCGCGCATAGCGGTCAACATTCAGCAGGATGAGGTACAGATTGCGCTCCACCATCTCCGTACGCAGGGCGTGCAGCTCCTGCCAGCGGCGGCAGACCGGATCCGGTACAGAGCACTCCGCGCAGGACTGCTCCAAGCCGCGCTCCGGCACATGACACCAGGCACTTTCCAAGTCCTCAAGGGAAAGGTTCTCACTCTCCAGGGCACGGGCCAGGAGCAGGCGCGCCACCTCCATGCGCCGGGCCAGCTCCTGCTCTTCCTCACGCCCCATGGGCAGAATGCGATCGACCTCCTGGCGCAGCTGCTCCTCCACCGAAGCGGTCTTGGGCGCGCGCTGACCTCGCGTCTCGTCCCGCCACTGCCAGCTCGCACGCACTTCCAAGCGCTGCCGATTCTGGTCGATCTCCCGCGCCAACTCTGTCAGGCGCACCTCCCCAGCTTCATCCGCATCAACGACCAGGGCCCGGATCATTCCATCCAGGGCCTCATGACTGATAACTGTCTGTCCCAAACTGTTCCCTCGTAGTTCTATGGTGGCGGCTCGCGCGGACAATCCGCGGCAGGCCAGCTTTCCGGGAGTGAGGGGGGGGCGACCTGAGCCACCGGACAGCACTGTGCCTGAGCCGGGAATGAGCCCCAACCGAACCCTGTTGGTTGAGACGAACTCGTCGCCGGCGGCGGGACCGGAAAGCCAACTCATGCCGCCAATACCTTACGCTTGCGTAAGGGTACAGCGCCAGGGCAAGAAAACCACCTCTAACTCGCAAAAAAGCCAGGTCCCGGCCCCCGAGCCCCGCGCTTGGGGGCCTTGAAACCGTGCTCGTCCCCGGCGAGAGCAGCGCTCAGGCGTCGGCGGCCACGCTATTGGGGGCGTATGCCTCCTGCGTTTCCTGGGGGATGTACTCCTGCAGGTGCTCAAGCTCCGCCGCCTCGCGAATCAAGTGCCGTCCGATCACCATGCGCTGGACCTGGTTGGTGCCCTCGTAGATTTGGAGGATCTTCGCATCCCGGAAGTACTTGGCGATGGGGTAGTCCTCCATGAAGCCGTAGCCCCCGAAGACCTGTACCGCATCCGTGGCCACATCCATGGCCACATCCGTGGCATAGCACTTGGCCAAGGCGGCCATCTTACTGGTGTTCGGTCCCGGGCCGGCGGAGTCAATGGAAGCCGCCGCCGCATACACCAACCAGCGCGCGGCTTCAGTCTTCATGGCCATGTCCGCCAGCATCTGGGTCACCATCTGGTGACCGGAGATCGGCTTACCAAACTGTTGACGCCGATTGGCATAGACATTCGCCAGGTTGAGCGCCCCCTGGGCCGCCCCCACCGCCTGGGCGGCCACTCCCGGGCGCGCGTAGTCGAGGGTCGCCATGGCATGGCGGAAACCCAATCCGGGGCGCCCTCCGATCAGATTGCCCTTGGGTACGCGCACATTGTCAAAGTGCGTTTCAACCACGGGTACCGTGCGGATCCCCATCTTGTCCTCCACCTTCTTGACCTCGAAGCCAGGGGTCCCCTTCTCCACCACAATGGCGCTGATACGCCGCGACTTGCTGTCCGGATCCGTGACGCAGAACACCGAATAGATATCCGCTACGCCGCCGTTGGTGGTCCACTTCTTCTCGCCGCAGATGACCCATTCATCACCGTCCTCATAGGCGCGCACCGCCAATCCGCTGGCGTCCGAGCCGGCAAACTTCTCCGACAGGCAGAAGGCCACCATCTTCTCCCCGGAGGCAACGTGGGGCAGCCACTTCTGCTTCTGCTCCTCAGTGCCGCCGAGGATGATCGGGAATGACCCCAGGGCGTTGACCGCGAAGGCCACGCCAAAGCCCGAATCAGCCTTGGCCAACTCCTCGGTCACGCCGGCCAGCGCCAGCACCCCGGCACCGTGCCCGCCGTACTCCTCCGGAATCCAGGTCCGGAACAGACCAGCCTTGGCCACCGCCTCCTTGGCCTCCCAATTGTATTCCTGGGCCTTGTCGTATTGGGCGGCCTTGGGGCGCACATGCTCGTCGGCGATCTGACGGGCGAGGGCCCGCAGCTCGCGGGCCTTCTCACTAAAAATGATGTCCTGCATGGTTCCTGTGGGTGTTGTGATTCTCGGATCGGGACCTAGGGGGAGCGTCAAGTATAGCGTCAAGCACGCAGGCGCACGATCTGGCGTTCCGCCTCCCGGTCAAAGACAGCGCCGGAGAAGTCTCCGTCCACTCCGGTCACCTTGAGGCCAGCGGCCGCGGCCAAGGCCTCAAGCTCAGCTGGCTCATACAGGCGTACATCCTCGCGCCAGCGACGCTCGGACCCATCCGCGGCACCCAGCACCACCCGCTTACGCACCCGGCGCCCATCGGAGCTCAGGCTGCGTTCCTCCGTGACCTTCCAGTCCCCACCACTGCGCTCACTGCGCGGCACGAGTGTGCGGCGGATGAGATCGGGATTCATGAGGTCCAAAAAGGCCAGCCCCCCGGGCCTGAGCACGCGCCCCAGCTCCCCCAGGACCTCGCCGTTTTCCCCATCCGAGAAGTACCCAAAGGAGGAAAAGAGCAGGGTCACGCCGTCAAGCGCCTGTCCGCGGAAGGGGAGGCGCCGCAGATCACCGCGCAAGACGCGACCGGCCAGGAGCTCCCCGCCTTCCTCACCGGGCACCTCGCGCAGCAGCTCCTCCGAGAGATCCAGCCCGCATGGGGCGAGCCCCTGCTCGGCCATGGCCACGCCGTGGCGGCCGAAGCCACAACCCGCATCGAGCACGCGCCCCGTCAGGCCCCGGCCACACAGGTGCGCGATCTCCCGGCGAGCCGCAGCCAGATCGCGATGCGGGTAGACCACCCGGTAGGAGGCGCGAAAGGCCTCCACATACCAGGGCGCCCCGGCAGCGCCCATCAGCCCCCGGCAGAGAGCGTCAACTCGAGGTCCAGCGAACCCGTGGCAGCCACCAGGCTCGCCTCCACCTGGCCCTCCTTGCTCTCGACCAGCCCATCCGGGTCGTAGCGCACGACCAGGGTCAACTCCTGGTCAAGGGCAGCGCTGGCGCCCCCCATGCCGTGGGTGTTGTCCAAGGTGAAACTCAACAGGCGGGCGCTGCCATCTGCGCTCAGCGCTGCCTCGGAGATTTCATACTTGCGCACCAGCGTCAGGAGGCCGCTCCCAACCTGGCGGCCGATGATGAAGACGCCCCCGGTCTGCGCCGTGGCCAGCTCCCCTTCCAAGCGCACGGTGCCGCCATAGAGCGGCTCGCCGGGCTCCTCGCCGCTGCCCCCATGGGGCGCCGCCAGGGCCACCGATGCCGGGCCGCCGATACCGTCCGCCCCGTGGGGAGAGGCGGGCTGATGCGTCGCGGGCTGGCCGCTCTCCTGGGGGGACACGTGCTGGGGTGCCTCGCCGCAGGCCCCCAGGCTGATCAGGCCCGGCAGCAGGATTAGTAGAAGGTGGAAACCAAGGGCAGGTCGAAGAGTCTGTTCCATGACGCCATAGTATCTAGTGCCGCCCGGAGATCCCACCGCATGTCATCCCCCACCCTACCCCTCGATCGCGCCACCCGTGAACTGTACGAAGACCGGGAGCTGGCACCCTGGGCCCTGCGCTCGGCACAGAGCAGCGGCCGCCACCACGCGGAGCCCGAGGACGAGCTGCGCACGGCCTGGGAGCGGGATCGAGACCGCATCGTCCACTGCACCGCCTTCCGGCGCCTGATGTACAAGACGCAGGTCTTCGTCAACCACCAGGGTGACCACCTGCGCACGCGCCTTTCCCACAGCCTGGAGGTCAGCCAGGTGGCGCGCAGCGTGGCCCAGGCCCTGGGCCTCAACGAGACCTTCTGCGAAGCCCTGGCCCTGGCCCACGACATCGGCCACCCGCCCTTCGGCCACCGCGGCGAGGCGGCCTTGGACGGAGCCATGGGCGAGCACGGTGGCTTCCGCCACAACGCCCAGGTGTTGCGCGTGGTAGATCTCCTGGAACGCCGCAGCCCCGACTACTCCGGCATCAACCTGACCCGCGAGCTGCGGGAGTCCCTCCTGAAACACGAGAAGCGCGCCGACTGGCCCGCGGAGTTCGGCCAGCCCCCGTCGCAGCCCTGGCTCGAAGCCCAGGTCGTCGACCTGGCTGACTCCACCGCCTATCACCTGCACGACCTGGAAGACGGTCTCTTCGCGGACATGTTCACGGAGGAGGATGTGCACGCCGGCGTCGACCTGTGGCGCGAGGCGCGGGCCCTGGTCGAGGAGCGCCACCCGGGTTTCTTGGAACGCACGACGGACACTAACCTGCGCAACAAGCGCATCATCAACCAGCTCTTCGGCCTGACGATCAACGACCTGATCGAGACCACCCACGCCCGCCTCGCCACCGGCCAAATCGCCACGCCCTCGGCGGCGCGCGCGGAACGACGCCCCACCCTGGGCCACGGGAAGACCATGACCCCGCGCGTGATGGAGCTGCAAGCATTCCTCTGGGCGCGTTTCTATCGCCACGAATACCTGCAGCAGTTCTCCGTCCACGCCGAACGCATCCTCTCCGCCCTCTTCTCGAAGTACGTGGCTGACCCCAAGGAAATGGCCCCCTGGTACCGCTCCTGGGCCCAGGAGGTCGGCGTGCCCCGGGCCGTCTGCGACTACCTGGCCGGCATGACGGACCGCTTCGCCGAACTGGAGTACAAGCGCCTGGTGGGCTAGGCGCCGGGGCGGGAGGAGAGCGGCTGCCCCTTCTTTTACCACCGCCCGCCGCCCCGCATACTCGGACGCCCGGCCATGTCCAAATCCCCCGCCACAAGGCCCGCGGTCCCCACCCGCGGCGCAGGCTCCCCGGGAGTCGGGGCCGCCCTCTCCGTCCTCGTGCCCTTGACGATCCTCCTGGGCCTCATCTGGCGCTTCGACTTCCTGGTAGACGACGCCTTCATCGCCTTCCGCTACGCGGTCAACTGGGCCAGCGGCGAGGGCCTGCGCTACCACCTGGGCTCGGCCACCCCGGTTGAGGGCTTCAGCGACCCGCTCTGGGTCGCCCTTTTGGCCCTGGGAAAACTGCTGGGCTGCGCGCCTGAACTCGCGGCCCGCGCGCTCTCTGTGACCTGCTCCGTGGCCTGCCTGCTGCTGCTGCGCCATACGCTCCAACGGGACCTCTCCCTCGGCGCCGGCGCCGTGTTCCTAGGCACCCTGTTCCTCGCCACCTTCACGCCCGCCGCCGTGTGGGCCACCGGCGGCCTGGAAACCGCCGCTTTTTCCCTGGCCATCTTCGCCTCCTGGCGCCTCCTGGCCTTCGGCGGCGGCACCCTGGAACGATCACTGGCCTGGCTGCTGCCGGGAATCCTCGTGGGCCTGCGCGTCGAGGGCCTGGCCTGGGCCATGGGACTCTGCCTGATCACACGCCAGGGAAAAGCTTCCCGGGAAGCAACGGGCATGGAGCGCAACCCGCGGCGCACCTTCCTCATCGCAGCTCTGCTCGCCGGTGCACTGCTGACCGCCGCGCGCCTGTGGTGGTTCGGCGAGGCCGTACCAAACACGGTGCACGCCAAGTCCGGCTTCTCCCTGGAAGTGCTGCAACGCGGCCTGCGCACGTTGGCCTCCTTCGGCCTTGTACACCTCTCCGTGCCGCTCATCGCGCTGCTCTTCCCCCTCACCCAGCGCAGCCCCCAGCGCGGACCGGCACGCTCCGCCGGCCTCATGCTCCTGGGTCTCGCCACCTGGAACATCTTGGTGGGCGGCGACTGGATGCCCTTCTTCCGCTTCCTCGCCCCGGCTGCGCCGTTCCTGGCCTTGCTCCTCGCCATCAGCCTGGATGCGCGCATGCTCCCGGGCGCGCACAGGCGCTTCGGACCCTGGCCCCTGGGCCTCTTCGCCTGTGCCCTCTCCCTGGCCCCGGCCTTCGGCTGGCATCCAATCCCGCGCGAGTGGCGCGCGGCCATGAACTTCCGCTCCTTCCGCACCGGCTATCAGACCGAGCTGGAGCGCTGGCAAACCGGGGTGCGCAATGTGGAGAACTTCACGCGCATCGGCCTCGGCCTGGCCCAGGTGGAACGCAGCGACGCCACGCTCGTGGCCGGCGCCATCGGAGCCCTCGGTTTCTACTCCGGCGCGCACATCCTCGATCGCAACGGTCTGGTGGAAGCGCGCATCGCCCGCGGCCCGGTGACGGAGACGCGCTCGGCGGGCCACGACAAACGCGTGCCGCGCTCCTTCTTCATCGCCGACCGTCCCACCTGGTATGAAGTGCTTTTTGTGGATCACGAGATCACCGGCGGCCGCTTTGATGCCTTCCGCCGGGCGACCGCCATTCTGCACGGGCGCGTGTTCGCCGACCGTAGCGAGGCGGCGCTGCTCGACTGCACCCAGGCGGTCGCCTATCCGCTGCGAGCGGAGGGCCCCATCCCCGGTGGCTCCTCCCTGATCCTGCTACAACACACTGACGACGAGCAGATCGCCCGAGATTTCTGGAGCGGCTTCGGCCCCTGAGCGCTACGGAGTGCGCAGGCGATCGGCCGGGCGCACATCCAAGGCCGCATGCGGGTGGGCCAGGTAACTGCCATCCCCCTCCGGCAGGTCCGCGCCGCTGTGGGCCAGGGCCGTGTAGACGGCCACCGCCACCGCGTTGGCCAGGTTCAGGCTGCGCACACCGGAGCGGATGGGGATGCGCACGCGTCGCTCCGGGTGATGCGCGATGAGCTCCGCCGGTAGCCCGCTGCCCTCGCTGCCGAATACCAGCACCGCATCCGACGCGAAGTCAGTCTCGAAGAGCGAGGTCCCCCCGCGTGCCGTGAACAGGTGCAGGCGCTGCGCCAGGGGGCGTTCGCTGCCCTGGCCCAACCCGGCGGCGGCGGCGGCCCAATCCCGGTGGACCGCGAGCTCCACCAGGGGCCAGTAGTCCAGGCCGGCACGCTTCAGATAACGGTCCTCCAGGGAGAAGCCCAGGGGCTGCACCAGGTGCAGGGTCAGCCCCAGGGCCGCCGCCAGGCGCGCGGCACAGCCCGTGTTGTGGGGGATTTCGGGGTGGACGAGGACGATTTCCACCGGGCCACTGTACCGAAGTGATGCCGGTACAAGGGGTTGTGAGCCGGGTCCAAATGCCAGTTGGGACGCCGCTCTCCCCTGGACCCATGGGTTAGGCCTTTGTTAGGGTTGCGCGGGCAAGGAGACCCGACCACGCCCACGAGATGCACCTTGACGCCACATCAAATCACCTCGCCCGGGACGGCCGGCCCCCCCCCGCTACTGCGCCACGGAAGCGGGAGGGCGGCTCGGGAAGCTGCGACATCAGCTCCTCGGGTTCTCCTCGCACCTATTCCATGGACAGCGGGCACCGGCGTGGGGCACGCGACACAAAAACTCCTCGAACGTTTCGCCCTGCGCAGCGTGGGAGACCTGGCCCAGGTCCCCCGGGAGGTGCTCTTCGCCAGCTTCGGCTCCCTCGGACTGGTGCTTCACGAACGGGCCCGGGGCATCGACCGACGCCCGGTGGAGCCCACCCATGAACTGTCCAGTGAACTAAACGGTGACGAACTGCTCAGCATCCGCGCACCCCGTTCGATCAGCCGCAACAGCACCTTCGAACCGGAGGAGGCCTGCCGTTAACGGGTCGCGGCCATGCTGGCCTGGCTCATCGAACGGGCGGCCACGAGCCTGCGTGAGTTAGACCTGCGGGCTGGCTCCCTGGAGATCAACCTCGCCCATGTGGACACCCGGCCGCCGAGTGCCCGGCGTGGGGTGCGCGACGCCGGTCGCAGCCGGCGTAAACGGCGCAGGTTCAGCGTCCCCACGGATTGCACCGGTTGGCCGAGTTCCACGGTGGACGCATCACCCTGCGCGGCTGGCCCGCGGCCACCCGACGCCTGCAAACGGAGGAGGGCCACTGGATGCGCTTTCTGACCCTGGAAGACGAATCCGGCATCGCGGAAGTAGTGCTCTTCCCCGATGTCTATCGTCGGGACGGCCGCCGCCTGGCGGAACGCGGCTCCCTGTGCATCACCGGCGTTGTCGACGAACACCTCGGAGCCCACACCCTGCGTGCGGAACGGATCTGGTAGGGTGGCCCCATGCCCCTGATCAGGACCGTCGCCGACCTCGACTTCAGTCCCTCGGAGCTCCCCCGCGTGCCCCGTCCCGGACGAGTTCTGCTCGCCGATCCACGGGACTTCGATGTGCGCTATGCCATCAACCCACACATGCTGGATGCCGCGGGCGAACTCCTGGTCGTCGACCGCGCCCGGGCCCAGGCGCAGTGGCTAAACCTGCGCCGGGCCTGCGACGAGCTGGAGCTTGAGGTCATGGTGCTGCCGCCCCTGACAAACCACCCGGACCTGGTGTTCTGCGCCAACCCCGCCCTGCCCCTGCCGCCGGGCCTGGAGGGTCCGGAACCAGCCATCCTGCCCTCGCGCATGGCCAGCCCACAGCGCGCCGGCGAGGTGGAGCACCTGGTGAGCTTCCTCCGGGCAGAAGGCGTCAAGTGCGCACCTGCCCTGGAAACCAGCGCCCCGCTCGAAGGCACCGGAGACGGCCTCTGGCACCCGGGGCGCCGCCTGCTCTGGGCCGGCGAGGGGCCGCGTTCAGGGGAGAGCGCCTGGGCCGAACTAGCCGAGCGCTACGACCTCCCGATCCTGCTCTTGAACCTCGCGGACAAGGACTTCTACCACCTGGACACTTGCCTGGCTCTCCTGGATGGCCAACGCTGCGCCTGGTACCCGGAGGCCTTCGACGCCGCGGGTCGGGAACTGGTGGAGTCCGTGTTTCCTGAACGCCTGGCCGTCCCTGAGAGCGAGGCGCGCACGCGCCTGGCCTGCAATCTGGCCTGCCCGGATGGACGCACGGTCCTGCTCACCAGCGGCTGCCCGGAAACGGCCGCTGGCCTGCGTTCCTGGGGCTATGCCCTCAGGGAGCTGGACACCGGTGAGTACCTCAAGGGCGGCGGCTCGGTCTTCTGCATGAAACTGCAGTTCTGACCCCTGGCACGCGGACCAGCATGGCGGATGCAAGGGGCCAGGCTTAGAAGGCGGGCTAGTCCTTGCGGTTGTAACGCAGGCTGACGTTCTGCTGCCCCATCTGCTGCAACCGTTCGGCCTTCTTTTTCAGCCCCATGTTGTGGGCCTTGGAGACGATGCTCTTCACTGAACGGTCAAGCCGCTTGGCTATGGCCAGATTGGGTTCCAGGGGATAGAGCTCGCGGAGGAGCTCCAGCTCACTATCCGTCCAACGGGGCATGCGCGTGGCGGCCTCGCCGGTGATGCGCCGCACGAAGGCCTTGTCCTTGGCCAGGCAGAGCCGCTGAGCCTCCTCGCGCAGGGCCTCCACCGGCTTGCCAAAAATCAGGGAAAGGTCCTCATCCTTGCGTGTGCCGTAGAGCCGCTTGAGCTCGGCGCTCTCATCCTGGGTCCAGCTGGCCGGACCGACGATGCGGCCCGTGTTCAGCATTTCGATCTGCCGCACCACCTCCGCTACAGGACGGGACATTATTTTTGCAATGACCTTCGGGGTAGTGGCCCCCAGGTACTTCTTGAGCTTCCTCCCGTCCTCGGCTGTCCAGAGACCACTGTTCTCCGGGGCACTGAAGACCTGCTCAGCCATTCTGCGCACGCTGCTGACAGAGCGGTTGAGCTCCCGGGCCACGGCGGCGTCCCCTCGCAGACCATAGATCTCCCGGAATCTAGCTATCTCCGCCTGGGACCATCGGCCCCGGCGCGGCTTGGTGGGCTTGTCACCGCCCCAGTTGGTGTGTTGCACAGAGCTCCTTGCTTCTTGGCCCACACTATACCAAAAACTCCGCCGAATGCTGCATTTGACCTGGAGCGGGCGTTGAATGGCCCTGTTCAGGCCCTGCCGGTCCCCGGCTCACTGGCCACTCGCCGCTCATGGAGGGTGCGCTTCAGCCGCTGAAGAGCCTCCACGGCATCGGCTGAAGTCGTTGCCTGGCAAAGACTTCCGGCAAGCTCACGGGCTTCTGTGGAGCTCGTCCCGCGCACCGCCAGCTTGACCTCGCCGAGAAAGTTGGGGGCTACGCTGACGCCGCTGAAGCCCATGCCCAGGAGCGCCAAAGCCGTGGCGTAATCGCCGGCCAACTCCCCGCAAACGCTGGCGGGCTTGCGCGCCGCCCGCGCCGCGGCGGCTATCTGGGCCAGGGCGCGCAGGACCGCCGGGTGGTAGGGATCGTAGAGCTTGGAGACAAGTGAGTTGTCCCGGTCAACGGCCAGGATGTACTGGACGAGGTCATTGCTCCCCACGCTGATGAAGTCCACCTCCACGAGGAGGGTGTCCAGGGTGAAGACCGTGGCCGGCACCTCGATCATGATGCCGACTGGAATGTCCTCCGCCGCTTCGTAGCCCTGCTCCACAAGTTGGCAACGCACATCGTTGAAGATGGCGCGCACGGCCCGCACCTCCTCGATGGAGGTCACCATGGGGAGCAGAAGACGCAGGGAGCCGTGGGCGCTGGCCCGCAGGGCGGCGCGCAGTTGAACGCGCAGCAGATCCTGCCATTCGAGGGAGATGCGCAAACCTCGCCAGCCCAGGGCCGGGTTTGGCTCCTGGGGAGTTTTGAAATAGGGCAACTGCTTATCACAACCGATGTCCAGCGTGCGCAGGGTGACCGCCTTGTCACCCATGTGCTCCAGGACCCGCCGATAGAGGCGGTATTGCTCCTCCTCCGAGGGGAACTGGGTGCGTTCCATGTAGAGGAACTCCGTGCGCAAGAGGCCCACCCCGTCGCAATGCTCACGGGGAAAGGTATCCAAATCACGCACGCTTTCCACATTCACTTCCACCACAAGCTCCTCGCCATCGCTGGTTACGGCGGGCAGACCCGCGTGCAACTGCAAGTAGGCCTGGCGTGTCTCCCGGCGCGCGCGACGCTCAAGGAACAGGTCCACATCCTCCTGCCCTGGCCTGAGTTGCACGGTCCCCGCGTCCCCGTCAACCCAGAGCTTCATGCCCTGCTCCAGGCGGGCCAGCAGGTTGGGCAGGCCAACGACACAGGGGATGCCAAAGGAGCGGGCCAGTACCGCGCCATGGGAGAAGCCCCCGCCGGTCTCGGCCACCACCGCCAGGATCCGCTCTCGGGCCAGGTAGGTGACCAACTTGGGCGTCAACTCCTTTGCCGCCAGGATCACGGTGGATTCGCCGGAGAGAATCCGCTCCCTGTTCTTCTGCATCAGGTAGTCGAGCACGATGCCCCAGGGCTCCGCCAGGTCTGCCGTGAAGTTGCGCACGGACTCGCCCTCCATGCTCTGCATGGTCTGGCGCAGGCGGTCAATCAGGCTCTGCACCGCAGCCTCGGCGTTGATGCGCTGCTCGCGAATCGTCTCGATAGCCCGCTTCAGGGCGCCGGGATCCTCAAGCACCATGCGGTGTACGCCGAAGATGCCCGCCTCCTGCTCGCCCGAGGCCTTGGACACGGCCTCCTGCTGTCGGGTGAGCTCCAGTGATGCGTCCGCCACCGCCCCTCGCAGACGCTCGATCTCCCGCTCCACATCCTCCGCGGCCACAGACCAAGTGGGCACGGTACCAGACCCGGTGCGTACCACATGGGCCGCACCCAGGGCCAGCCCAGGGGCAACGCTGACTCCGTTTACGATGCGTTTAGTCACCATGGCCGCACCAAGGGTACCTCCTCGGAGGATGTTTCGCACGGCGGGCCGATTGGGCTCAAGCGTGACGAGGTTTTCTCCCGACGAAGGAACATGCCCCCCCTCCCGCAGCATATTCCCGGCAAGTGGCTCCCGAGGCCGGTTTCAGAGTCCTGGGACCTGGACACCCCGCCCCAGCCCCCGGAAGGGGAGGGTGACGATGAGTGGATTATCTGCGTGGAGTTGGAGGAGGACGAAGTCGACCCTGCCTCCCCCTCCCACTGACGCCCTACTCTGACGGGGCCCCTTCTTCCGCTGCGCACTCCGGCGCCACCACCGTTTCGGCCGCCTCTGCTGCAGTTGACTCGTCCGCGGCCTCGGCGCCCTCAGCTCCTCCAGCGGCCTTGGACTCGCCCTCGGGAGGAGCCGTTGAAACATTCTCCGGGGCTTCCCCGGTGGTTGTGCTGGACTCCTCGGTCGGCGCGGGGGCCACCACCGGCGGCACCTTTTCCTGACCTGCCTGAGCAGGAGTCGTCGACTCTTCAATAGCCGGGGACTTGCCCTGGCTACCGGCATCGAAGAAGGCCGCAAAAGGACTCCAGGACCCCGCCTGGGAGCCGGCCACATCGAGCTTGCGCAGGTCGACCCGTTCCTCGCGCTCACCGCGCCCGCCCCGACCACCGCGACCACCACCACCACCACCGTAGCCGCCGCCACCGCGGCCACCGCCGCCACCGCGGCCACCGCCGCCTCCGCGGCCACCGCCGCCTCCGCGGCCGCCTCCGCCCCGGCCCCCGCCACCGAGGCCATCGCGGCGGGATTGGGCCGCTCGCACATTGGACTGCGTTTCCCGCTCACGCCGCGGCCGGCCGCCGGAGCGTTCCCCGCGCCCCCCGGAATGCCCACCCTTGCCGCCGCCGCCGCCGCCGCGTCCGCGCGGGGCTGAACGCTCAGCATGGGGCACATTCTTGAGGGAGATAGCCAGGCGCTGCCCGGGCTTCTCGAGAATACGTCCGCGCACTACCTGCCCGATACTGAGCACCTCGCGCGCATCGCGTACATAGTGTCCCGAGACCTCGCTGATGTGGATCATGGCATCCTGCTCGAGGCCCACATCCACAAAAGCGCCGAAGCTGGCCACGTTTGTCACAACGCCCTCGAGGACGCGGTCCTTGGTGAGCCGCACGGAATCCACCGGGCCCTCGAGCACGCGCACCAGGGGCAGGCGCGGCCGGGGATCACGGCCAGGGTGCGAGACCTCGCGCATCAGATCGCGCCAGGTGTACTCGTCCACCTCAAATGAATCCCGGCGCAATCCCCGGGTCAGCCCGGCGCGCCCCAATCCCTCCCGGGCGGTGACCCCGGCGGCCTCCAGCAGACGCTGGGCCAGGGGGTACTGCTCCGGGTGTAATCCCGTGCGATCCAGGGGTTCATCGGGGCCGGTCACCCGCAGGAAGGCGACCGCGTTGGTCCACTCTGCCTCGCTGAGCAGACCATCCCCACGCAGTTCCTCCCGATTGCGGAACGGGGTCTGCGCGGCGCGCGCGGCCAGCTTGCCCGCCGCTTCCCGGTTCAGGCCGGGGACGAAGCCCAGGAAGAAGGCCGAAGCCTGGTTCACATCGCAGCCCACCAGCGCCACGCAGGATTCGATCACCTCGCGGTATGTGCGCTTCAGGTTGGCCTTGCTGACCAGGCCCTGTTCGACGCCGAGACCCAGGTAACGCGGCTCCACCTTGAGCAGTTCCTTGAGGGGATCCTGAAGCCGCCGGGCCAGGGCCAGGGCCACGCGCCCAGCCACGCTGGCATCGGGGAGATCCTTGCGGGCCCCCTCGGAGTTCGCGTAGTGAGTCAGGCCCGAGTCGAAGACCACGTGCACCACAAGGTCGAGTCCGGCGGCTGCCAAGGCAGCTCGCAGGGAGGGAACAGCGGCCCGCGGCAGCTTGCCGTGGCCCACGGCCAGGGTCCGGGCACGGCTCTCCCCCAGGGCCGCCTTGAGCTCCAGGCCCAGGGCGGCGGCGTCCTTCTCCGCGGTCTCAATCAGCGTGCCGGGTCCGGCCGGTTTGCCATCTTCATCCACAGTGACAAGCTGCCAATCCCCGCGGGCACTGACATCCACCGCGGCCACCGGGTGGCGGCCACAGGGCGGCGTGAGCAACACCTGGCGCAAGTGCTGGGCCAAGAAGCGCAGGGCCTCGTCATCGCCACGCTCCTTGAGCTCCAGGCGGATGTCGCCTTCGAGCATGGGCAGGATGCGCACCTCCAGCGCCCGGCGGGCGACCTCGCCCAGGACGCCCTCGAAGGCCGGGTTGCGGTGCCGCGAGAGGACGGCGAGGACCTTGGGCATGGCCACCTCGCGTTCAAGGCTGATGGCTGTCGTGAGCACGCGCTCCTTCTGGGCCTGGCGCAGGGCCAGCAGACGGTGGCCCTGGAGCTGCCGCATGGGCTGGCGGATCTTCATCAGGGAGCGGTGTCGTCCGGCCTTGTTGTCCGGAACCAGGGACTTGACGCTCAGAACTCCGCGCTTGCGCAACATGCGTCGGATCAGTCCCCTCAGGCGGGGATCGCGTGAGAGGCGGTCGGCCAGAATGCGCATGGCCCCGGCCAGGGCCTCGGCCTCCGTATGAATGCCCCGGTCGGGGCGCACGAATTCACTGCAGGCCCGAGCCAGCTCGGGCGTCAGAATCTCGTCGGTCTTGAGGGCCACACTCGCCACCATCGGCTCGGCGACGGCGGCGGGAGCAACTGCCCGGAGCTTGACTACATTAGCCTCAGCCGGCTGTGGTTCTGATGATTCCGGTTCCGGTGATTCGGAAACCGGGGGCTGCGGCTCGGCGGGCTCAGGCTCCGCAGCTACCTCCGGCTGCACCTCAGCTGAGGCCTCGGCTGCGGACTCGGCGGCAGCTGCCCCCTCTGTCGGCTCCGTGGCCTCCGGGGCATCCGGGGCATCCGGGGCCTCCGTGGCATCCGTGGCCTCCGTGGCTTCCGGGGCATCCGGGGCCTCCGTGGCCTCCGGGGCCTCCGGGGCATCCGGCGCAGCCGAGGCATCCGGGGCATCCGGCGCAGCCTCCTCCACCGGTTGTTCCGTGTCGGTGGCCTCAGCCCCCTTGGGCGCACTCGCCCGGAAGGGGGCCACGAGTCGATCAGCCAGCTCTCCCAGACCGCGATCGAGGGCCAGCTGCACCTCCGGCTCCGGCCGCCGATGGGGCAACAGCAAATCCTCGAGCTCGAAGCGGTCCACGCTCTTGCTCACGGCCTCGAGGTCCTTCGCACCCACGCCTTCGGTACCCTCAAGGGTACGCAGGATCGTCGCCCGGCGGCGATCCAACTCCTCGAACTGCTGGCGCGTCCTTTGGATGCGCCGGATGGCGCTTTCCGGGAGCTCCCCGGTGCTCCCGCGCCGGAAGCGACCGATCAGTGGCGCGGCCAGGCCGGCATCGAGCATCTCCAGCACGGCATGGACTTGCTCGGGGCTGGCTGAGTATTCCCTGGCAAGGGCTTCAAGAATGTGTGTGGCAGTCACTGGAGATCCCCCAAAGGAAGTGTGTTTGGGTAATCGGGATGGCCTGGGCTCCGGTTCCAAGCGCTGGCGTGAATCCTACCCCGAAGTGCAGGTCATGCGCCACCCGGCCCCAAAGATGCTATCAGAACACTGTCCGGAGAGCCGGTGGGTGCGGGCGGGTACCGCTCAGGCGTCGGCGCTGGTCAGCGGCACGGCCCCGGAAAACGCCTTTGCAAAGCGCATTCCCGCGGTTTCGTCGCTGCCCGTGATGAGCTGCCCGTCAATCGAGACCGGGCGCGGGGAATAGCGCCCCCCGGCGGCGGTGATCTCTGCGGCCAACTCCGCGGCACCGGCCACGCGCCGTTTTTCCAGTAGACCAGCTCTGGCCAGGACGGCCACGGAACGGCCCCAGGCCCCCACCGGCATGGCTGCGGAAGCGGCTCCCTGCAGGAGCCTCAGCACCTCCGGATCGGAGGCCATGCTCTCCGCCGTATCTCCACCGGCCAGCACGAGCCCCACGAAACCAGCCAGGGACTGCCCAGCCACGGGCCCGTCCACCAGGAACTCATCCTGCAGGCTGCCCTTGAGCGTGTCCTCCGAACGCGAAGACACGCAGCGGGTGGAGACATGCACGGCCTCCAGCGCTGAGCGCACATGGCGCAGCACCTGCTCGTCGAAGGCTTCCGGCGGGACAATCACAAGCACCGAAGCGGGGTAGTGCAGGATGGGAATCCCGTCCGCGTCCACGGCCGGGGCTTCGTCTGAGGCTTGCTCTTGGGACTTGACCATGGCTTCAGATTGCTGCGCCGCCCGGGGCCCGTCAAGGGCCCGGGGCCAAAGCCACTGCGCCCGGGTGCCTGGCGCCCTCAGGCCGGTAGCTCGAAGATCGAGACGCGCGTTTCCTCCGCCAGGAATCCGGCGCCATCGCAGACCGTCCAAGCCACACTCTCATCCAAGCCCGGTACGGTCCAATCGCCCAGAGCCCTCCCGGTCAGCATGTCGCGTACCTCCAGCCAGGCCCCGCGCATGAGGTAGAGCTTGTCGTTGTTGCTGTGCACGCGCAGATCCGGCAGGTCATCCACCGGGGCACAGCCGAGCACCTCGTGCCACAGGGGGGCGTCTCCGCTCTGATGCTCGTGCCCCAGGGCCACCAGGGAAAGGGTATCCGCAGTGGCGCTTTCGTCGTGGGCGGAGAGGGCCGAGAGGTAGGTCTGCATGGCCTCGGGCGTCAGCAGTCCGAGGATATCCGCGGTGGATATCACCAGGGCGCCGGCCCCGACCGCCAGCTCGTGGATCATGTCCTGGACCGGGCTGAGCACCACATGGGAGAAATCCCCGGTACCCGCCTCAAGGCACAGGACACCCTGCTTGCCGGTGTTGGTATTGGTGTAGACCACAAACACATGGGATCCCCAGCGCCCGATGTGGTGGAAGCGCTCGCCCTCCCGGGAATACTCCCAGGCCTCGGTCAAGGCGTCGGTCATGAGGCCGAAGATGCGGTTGGGCGTCAGACAAATGCAGACATCCCGCTCCACCAGGGCCACGTCGAAAGGCTCAATGCTCGCCGCGGTCATCAACTGGCCGTCCGTCAGCGACATGCGCACGATGCGATGACCGTTGGCACTCGGCCCCAGCACGACCAGGTCGTTCTCCGCTCCGAAACCGGCGCCGAAGCCGCGGCCATAACCCACCTCGCAGGGAGCCAGCCAGAGGGTTTCGCCGGTGTGGCGATCGAGGGCTCCCAGCTTGCCGGGGATGACATCGTCCAGCCACATGCCTCCGGCCGGCGGGTCATAGCCATGCAGCAGGACGGGGCCCTCCGGGTGAATGGCAATGCCATCCACCTCGCTGCGGATTTCCCGGGTCCAACGCCGTCGAGCCGTCGTGGTCATGGCGCAATCCTAGGCACCGGCGGGGCCCCTGCCAACCACGAAACAAATCGGCTGGCAATCCGCGTGATTACTCTTCCTTGAGAATCTTTTCCGCGATGGCGGCTGGCACATCACGATACTCGGCAAGCTCCATGGAGTAGTTGCCACGCCCTTGGGTCGCCCCGCGCAGGGCGGAGGAGTACGCGAACATCTCAGCGATGGGCACCATGGAGCGCACGATGCGCAGGTTGCCCTGGCTGTCGACCTCCGACACTTCCCCCCGGCGGGAGTTGAGGTCGCCCACCACGGCTCCCAGGAATATTTCGGGGACGCGCACTTCGACCTTCATAACCGGCTCAAGCAACACCGTGTTGTGCTCAGTGGCCTCCCGGAAGGAGAAGACGCCGGCGCTGTGGAAGGCCATCTCGCTGGAATCCACATCGTGGGCCTTGCCATCATAGAGGGTGGCCTTGGCGTTGACGAAGGGGAACCCGGTGGTACCGCCACCGGCGAAAGCCTCGCGCAGGCCTGCTTCGACGGCCGGGATATACTCCCGGGGTACGTTTCCGCCGCGGATCTTGTCCTCGAACTCGAGGCCACCATCTTCCGTCTCGAACGGCTCGTAGCGCACATGGATAACGGCGAACTGGCCACGCCCACCACTCTGGCGCACATAACGGGTCTCGACCTCCCGCAGTTTCCTGAGACGCTGCTTGTAGGCCACCTTGGGCTTGCCCGTCTGCACGCCGCACTTGTAATCGCCCTGGATGCGGTTAACCACAACCTCGAGGTGTAGCTCGCCCATGCCAGAGATGACGAGTTCGCCGGTCTCTTCGTTGGTCGAGGCCCTGAAGGTCGGATCCTCGCGCATCATGCGCCCGATAATCTCCGAGAGCTTGTCGCGATCCTCGGAGCTCTTGGGCTCCAGGGACATGGAGATCACAGAGTCCGGGAAGACGATCTTCGAGAGGGCGATGGGCTGGTCCTGATCACAGAGGGTGTCCCCAGTGACCGTGCGCTTGAGCCCAATAACCGCGGCGATGTCGCCGGCGGGCACGCTGTCGAGTGCCTCGCGCTTGTCCGCGTGCATCTGCACGATGCGCCCAATGCGCTCGGTCTTGCCCGTGCGCGGGTTCAGGAGCTTCTCGCCCTTGCGCAGGATCCCCGAGTAGACACGCACGAAGGTCAGGTCGCCGGTGGGCTCGGCGATGGTCTTGAAGGCCATCAGACTGACCGGCTCGGATTCCTGCGGCTTGCGCACCGCTGACTCGCCGGGCCGGTCAGGGTTGTCGCCCTCCAGGGGTTTGATCTCCAGGGGCGAGGGCAGGTAGTCAATGACCGCATCCAGCACGAAACGCACGCCCTTGTGCTTGAGGGCCGAACCACAAACGACCGGTGTCAGGGCCAAATCGAGGGTCGCCTTGCGCAGGGCGGCTGTGAGCTGCTGCTCGCTGATGTCGCCATCTTCCACGAAGATGTCCAGCAGCTCCTCGTCATTCTCGGCGGCCGCTTCGAGCAGGTCATGACGGCGGGCCCGGGCCTCCTCAAGGTATTCGGCGGGCACCTCTCCCTCGTGATATGAATGGCCATCGCCGTCGTCGGGGAACTCGATGTACTTCATGCGCACCAGATCCACGAAACCCCGGAAGTCCTTCTCGGAGCCGATGGGCAACTGCAGGGATACGGGCCGAGCATCCAGGCGCTCGCGGATCGACTGAACCGCGGCCCAGTAGTCGGCACCGACCCGGTCCATCTTGTTGATGAAACAGACGCGGGGCACCCCATAGCGATCGGCCTGGCGCCAGACAGTCTCCGACTGGGCCTCGACGCCGCTGACCGCATCGAAGACCGCCACGGCCCCGTCGAGTACGCGCAAGGAGCGCTCAACCTCGGCCGTGAAGTCCACGTGACCGGGGGTGTCGATGATGCTGACCGTGTGGTCCAGCCACTCGCAGGTGGTAGCCGCCGACTGGATTGTGATCCCGCGCTTCTGCTCCTCCTCCAGGTAGTCCATGGTCGCGGCCCCGTCGTGGACCTCGCCCGTGCGGTGGATGCGCTGGGTCAGGAAGAGGACGCGCTCGGTAACGGTCGTCTTGCCCGCATCGATGTGTGCCATGATGCCGATGTTGCGGCGCAGGTGGCCACCAGTCTGGGAGCTGGTACGGGCTGGGGATTCAGTCTTGAGGACGGCGGTCATGGTCTGTCTGAGTGGAGGGCTCCCCCGTGAGCGGAGGAAAATCGGTGGCCGCGAGGCCGGAAACGGATCCCCCGGACCGGGCACGGGCAATTTCTTCGCACGGCTGGGCTCGGGAGGAATTCGAGCCGTAAAAGGCTACGGATATTGGCCTCCCCGTCAAGGGTTCCCCTGGGGTTCTTCATTATTATCATCGGGGCGTAGGAAGCCCGCGCGCCACTCGGGGCAGCCCTAGCTGCCCACCAGCGCCCATCCCCCCCAAAAAAACAAGGCCCTCCCCCATGTTCCTCGAGATCCTCCAGGCCGTTACGGGCATCTTCGTCGTGGTCTATGACGGCCAGCACGCCCTGAAGTTCACCCTCGGCCGGGCCAAGTCTGTCGTGCCCCCGGGCATCCACTTCAAGCTGCCCATCGTCCAGACCTTCCGCACGGAGGATACCAAGCACACCACCTTGGACCTCGAACCACAGGTCATCCAGCTGAAGGACGACCTGGTCTACGAGGTGGACGCCAAGGTCGTCTACCAGATCGTCAACCTGCGCAAGGCGATCATCGAGATTGATGAGCTGGTCACCGGTCTGCAGAACCGTGTGGTGCTGGCGGTGCAGACAATCCTGCGAGCCCAGGACCGGGAGTCCATCAAGGACACGGAGGCCCTCTCGCTGGAGATCCAACAGGCCCTGGCGCCGGTGGAGGAGCAATGGGGCGTGCGCATCCTGCAGTTCGGCTTCTCCAACATCTCGCCCTCGCCGGCCACCCTGGAGATCACCCAGATGGAGCTCCTGGCCCGGGAGAAGCTGCGTCTCTTCGGAACCATGCGGGGGTCAGGCCTGGGTGAGGAAGCCGCCGTGGCCCTGCTGGCGGGCGCCGTCATCTCCCTGACACCGGACGAGTCCCATCCCTCTCGCGCCCAGCTGCACCGGGAGGAACAGGTACTCTCCCGTTCCATCGAGGCCCTGGAGGAGGAGCGCGCTCGGTTGGAGCGGGAGCAAGCCGAGGGCGGCGAGGGCTCGGAGACCGAAGACGCCGAGGAGTGATGCTCACCGCCCCTAGCGGGAGCAAGGCGGTGGCCCCCCCCGGCTTCCGCAGGAGATGCACCCCGTGGACCTGACTTGGCTGAGGGATCTGTTCGAGGAGCACCGGCGCGATCTCATGATGGCGTTCTTCGCCCTTTTCGGGGCGGTGGTGCGGGCCATGGGGATTACTGTCAAGAGCGGTCAGCGGGCCCTGCGCTTTACCGGCGGCCGCGCCGGGGCGGTGCTGGATCCTGGCTTCCATTGGCTGATCCCCTTTCTGCAGGTGGCCCGGCCTGTGCCCACGCGTTCGCGCACGATCGATCTGCCCGCCCAACGGGTGACCACACTGGCGGGTTTCGTCTTCACCGTGGACGCCAACCTGGTCTACCGGGTTGCTGACCTGCGCAAGGCCCTGGTGGAGATCGACGACCTGCAGAAGGGCATGGGACAGATGCTGGGGTTGGGCGTCCAGGAGGTGCTGCGCACGGCCAGCCAACAGGAGGCCCGCGGCGGGGCAACCCTCGATCGGCTTCTGACAGAGAACCTGGCCCGGCGACTGGAGGCCTGGGGAGTGACCGTCGAACAGGCCGGCTTCACCACCATCACCCCCACCCGCGAGACCATCCGTCTGACGCAGCTGGGCCACGCCACAGTCGAACGCGGTCGCGCCCTGACCCAGTTGACGCGCGGCGGAGAGAGCCTGCGCGCTGCCCTCACGCTGGTCGGCACGCGCACACAAGTCCGGTCACGCACGCGCCACCTGCGCGGTCTTGAGCAGCGCAACCGCCGCCGGCGTCGCCACCGGCGCCTGCTCCACGCCCGTGGCCTGGCCCCGGGTCAATCTCGCGAGTTGCTGCGCGGTTTGGAATCCGGGCGGCTTCAAGCACAGCACCTCCAAGAGGACCGGTACAAAGAGCGTGCCTCCGCCCTGCGACGGCGGGTGACAGGCCGCAAGGGCGAGGCCCCCCCCCGGATCCCAAGGTCACTAGCTCCCGGCCACCGAAACTGATGCTTCATCTCCCTCGGCTGAACAATCACATGTCACCTATCCAAACCGTACTGCTCATGGGCCTGCCTGCCATCCTGGCCGCCTTCGGATCGAGTGCCGAGGAACAGGTCTGGTTCGGAGCGCAGCTGGAGGGCCAGGCCCTGGCTGAAGATGCCGCGGCCCTCTCCGGCAGAACCGCCGGCGTCCACCTCGTCCGAGTTGTGAATGGCGGACCCTGCCACCGCAGCGGCTTCGCCACTGGAGACATCCTGCTGACCCTTGATGGAACACCCTTCGGGGCAGCACCCGAGCAGGCCCTGGCGGGCTTCATGGAGCGCCTGGGGCAGAGCCAGCCAGGGGATCGCATGGCCCTCGATGTCCTGCGCCAGAGCGTGGAGTTCACGGGGACACGCGATGGCGCCCAGGCCGCCGATGCCGCCGACGCTGCGCGGCGCTTCATGGAGATCCTCGACGAGCTACCGCCGGGGGGCTCCCTGGGTGTCCAGGCCACCAAGAAGTGGGAACTCTCCCACCTGGTGGCCACCCTCGGCCAGCGACCGGGCACCTCCGGCGCTGCTCTGCCGCAGACCGCTGACCTGTTCCCCGGTGAGCGCCTGCGCGACTGGAACCTGGCGGGCCTGCTGGAGAAACGTCTATCCCAGGCGGGGCTGGCCACCGACCAGGAGGACCTGCTGGCCCGTCTGCGGCGCCTGGCGGAGCACGGCGATGCCTCCCGCTCCCACGCCATGACTTTTGTTCACCGGCGGCCCCTGGCCCTGCCGGCCCTGGCTGAGTACCTGGCCCGGGGTTTCGAGGGCAAGAAGCTGACGCACCGAGCTGGAGACGGCCTGCGTCGCCTGCTGGAACACGCCGCCGCCACCGAAGGACTCGGCCCGCTGACGGAGTCGGGCGAGGCACCGGCGGCGCCCGTCTCCGGGTTAGCGCCAGAGATCCTCCTGGACAGTCTGGAACAGCACCTTGTGCACCTGTCCGCCCTACGCGAGCGGAGTTTGGCCCGGCTCACGGAGGCCGACCGTACCCATGTGCAGACGCACTGGCGCGATCTCATCGACCGCTTCGAGGGCGACATCTACCTCTACAACGACCCAGATACGGAACGCGCCACACGCAATGAACAGACCCTGCACCTGGGGGAGAAGATCGATCGCCAGGGCATGCTACGGGCCGCGGCCAGTGCCCTGCCGCTGTTCACAGGCGCTTGGCTGGACACCCTGCGCGAGGACCTGGAAGCGGCCGGGCTCGACACGACGCTGGCCACCGTTCTCCAACGCGACACGCCCCTGGGACGCATCCGAATCGCCGGAACGGGCGACGATGTCCACCGCCAGGGGAATCAGCAAACGGATGCCCCCGCCACCAGCCTGGACGCCTTGCTCATCGACCTGGGCGGCGACGACCTCCACACGGCCGGGGGAACTACGACAAACGCCCTTGGACGGCCGGTAATCCCCGTGGGAATCCTGATCGATCTGGCTGGGGACGACGCCTACGAAGCGACACAGGACGCAGCCCAGGGGGCCGGTGTGCTCGGCCTCGGAATCCTGCGCGACCTATCCGGAAACGACTCCTACACCACGAGCCGCTGGGGGCAGGGCGCCGGCTGGATGGGTGTGGGCCTGCTGCTGGACGAGGGCGGCGACGATCGCTTCAATGCACAAACCATGGCCCAGGGCATCGGTGCCTGGGGCCTGGGCCTCTTGGTGGATGGCGCTGGCCGGGATGCCTACCGGGCCCTGCGTTACGGGCAGGGCGTTGGCCTGGCCGGGGGCACGGGCGTCCTTGCCGATCGCTCCGGAGCCGACAGCTACTACTGCAAGGGGCGCTGGCCCACGGGCTACGGCACACCCGGCGTCTTCGAGGGCTGGGGCCAGGGCTGCGGCATTGGTTTCCGGGGCAACGCCTCCGGGGGCGTGGGCCTGCTCATCGATGGCGCTGGGGAGGACAGCTTCGAGGCCGGCAACTTCGCCCAGGGCGGCGGTTACTACTTTGGGTTTGGCGCCCTCTTCGACCGCGGGAGGGGCGACGACATCTACATCGGCTCACGCTACAACCAGGCCTTCTCCGCCCACCAGGCCGCTGGCTTCTTCCTGGAGGAAGGCGGCGATGATCGCTACGAGACGCGCAACTCCGTTGCCCATGGCCTGGCCTGGGATGAATCGGTTTCGTTCTTCATCGATGAGCGCGGTGACGACCGCTACCGCGGCGGCGGTTTTTCCCTGGGCGCCTCTGCCCATAACGGCATCTGCGTCTTCCACGAGAGCGCCGGGCGGGACACCTACCTGCGTGGAGCGGCTGCCCGGGCCGGCGGCAACGATTACCACGGGGGCACGAGCCTCTCCCTCTTCCTGGATGAGGGAGGAGCAGACGACATCTACGCCGCCGAAGACCTGAACGACCAGGAGCGGCAGCAGCCCGAGCACGGCTTCTTTATCGACCGCTGACCGGCAGCCGCCGGCCGCCTGTGGCTCACATGATGGTGTAGGTGAACTCCACCGTATTGTTGGCCGCCGGATCGTCAGGGTCGGAGCAGATGTACTCGAACACCATGGCATCCTTGCCAAAGACCGTCACGCGATAGAAGCCCACGGAACGGCTGCCGCTGTAGCCATTGTCATAGTCGGCCACGCCGTCTTCGTCCCAATCCATCTCGTTCTGGAACCATGGTTCCCCGCGCCAGGGGCTGGCATTCAATGCCAGCTGTCCGCCGAGGATGTAGTGCACACCCTCGCCCTCCCCGGCTGCGTTTTGCTTCTCACCGGCCACGGCCACATGATCATGCCCGTAGAGGAAGGCCTGCACACCGTGCCTCACCATCAACTTGTGGATGGCATCCTGCTCGCCCAAGAAGGCACTGCGCGGCGTGCCGTCCACCGTGGAGCGCACGCCCCCGCGACCGTAGTAGTAGCAGTTGGCTCCGTCCTGGCCGCCGATGATGTGGGGTGAGACAATCACCTTCCAGCGCTTGTCGCTGGCCGCCAAGGTCTGATCGAGCCAGGCCAGCTGAGGCTGCCCCAGGGTCCAATCCTCTACGACCATGGGGAAGTCAGAGATGGTCTTATGGGAGTCGATGACAACTATCAGCACATCGCCCGTTTCGAAGGAGAAGTAGTTGCCCGTGGAGCTGCCGGAGTAGGTGAAGTAGGGGTTCGGCAGGACATCCAAGCGCGCTGATTCGCTCAATGGATCGGTGGCGTCGTAGTGCTCGCAGAAGCCGTTGGCTCCACCCCAGGCCATCTCGCCGTCGTGGTTGCCAAGGGCCATGAAGAACGGTACGGAGTGCGTCATGGCGCCGTAGAGATCAGGCTGCATGATTCTGCGATAGCGCAGGCGAGCCTGCTCGATGCTCTGCACAGTATTCGCACCGGCGTAGAGACCATCGACGGTGCAGGGGGCGCAGCCCAGACAGTGGGTCATGGCCTCGTCACCCGCCGTGATGAAGAAGTCCGGATCCCAGGACATGATGTTCTGAATCGTCTTGCGGAAGTAGGCGGTGGAACCCGTTGGGCGGGGGCTGCACACATCATTGGCCCAGTTTTTGTAAAGGTGGCTGTCGGCGCCGAAGGCAAACCTCACCGTGCTGCCAGACTCGCGCAGGGTCCTGAAACTGTACTGTTCACCGGCCCCAAAGGCCGCTGCTCCCACTTCGCGATACCGCAGGCGGTAGTTGTAACGGCGGCCCGGCTCGAGACTCTTGATCGATATGCTGCAGCGCTTGCCGGGCGGCGCTGTGAGCATCCGCGTGCGACTGTTGAGCCCCCCGGAGTCCAGGCCATACTCCACATAGAGGTCGAGGTCGACCCGGGGCATCACGCTGAGCGTGATGCCCTCAGCGGTGGGGTTGCTGAGCAGCTCCTTGTAGGCGAAGTCGCCTTCGACATTGAAGCGGGAGGACTGCTGGGGCGCGGGGATCAGCAGGGCGGTCAGGAAGAGAACACCGGCACAACTCATTTGTCTTGCCTCTTGCGGTGGCGGGACGGGGGGGCGGGGAAAGGGGAGCGCGGGACCTGGCACTTGGACACGCACGCGCCCCCTGTATCTCACAGCAGGGCCATTTCGTAAAGACAAACTGCAACAGCGGCCAATAAACAGCCCCTGGAGGCCATTCAGAGTGGGGTGTGGTGGGAACGTGAATACCCACGCGTCCCTTTAGAGGTTAGTGGGCAACTGCCTGGAGCGTGCTGCTCGCCTGCGCGAGGCTACTCAGTGCGTTCGAATATGGCCCAACGTTCGCGCCAGGCCCGCCCCGCGCCGGCCTCGTCCACGGCCTCATCGAGGAGCAGCGCAAAGCTCCCTCCCAGGGCCTCGGCCAGGTCTGCCGTGGTCATGGGAAACGGCGGGCCGCCGAGCTCCCGGGGGCGGTCCGCAGGGAACACCAGGGAGCAAAGCTGCCCCCCGGGAGCGAGCACCGAGCGCGCCCAGACTCCGAACTCAGCTCTGCGGGTCGGAGGCAGGGCACAAAAGAACGTGTGGTCGAAGATCAGCTCCACCGGCTCCGGCGGCGCGTTCAGCAGGGCATCGCCGAGGAGGAAGCGCCCACCACTAGCCACACACCCGGGCTCGACCATGCCCCGCAGATCCTCAACGATGTCCAGACCCGTGACACACCAACCAGCACTGGCCAACGCAACCAGGTCGTGTCCGCGCCCGCAGCCCGGCACCCAGGCCCGTCGACCGTTCCGCGGCGCCAGTTCACCGGCGGCGATGCGTCGCAGGAGTTCCGGATGGGCGCCGCCCAGGTCCCAGCGGGTTTCACCGGCCTTGTAGCGCCCCGCCCAATCAGGTGCGTCGCCGCAACAACAGTCAGGCACCACTGACCATTTCCGGGGAATCTTGATCGCTGCGAGAGGATGATCCGGTCTTGTGCCCCGGGTCCACCCAGGAGCGTGATACTTCGGCCTGCGGTCGCAGCTTGCGCGCCAGCCGGTTGCACAGGTCAAAAGCCTTGGCTTCCACGCGCGCGCCACCGGAGTGGTAGTTGCCCCGGGCCAGCCGCTTGCCTGCGCGCTTCTCCCAGAAACCAATCCTCCCCCGCGCCAGACCGTAGTCCAGGGTGACGAAGTGCTGGTACATCTTGCGCGCCGTGGCAACATGTGGAGGGATTTTGCCAGGCCAGGTCTCCTCCATGTGGTACTCGCCGATAGAGCCGAAGTCCTCGAGCCCAAGCGGCGGTTTATATCCAAGCTCAAGCGCCTCATCCCACATCACGGTCCCCGGAATTGGCCGGTAGGGCCAAACCGTCGGGCGCGCCAGGGGACAGGCCACATGCAGGCGTCGGCACTGATCGAGTGTCGCCAGCATGGACGATTCATCCTCACCCGGATATCCGATTATGTAGGTAATCGACCCCTGAATGCCACGCCGGTCCATCTCAATGGCAGCAGTGATGTTGTCATCACCAGTTATGGGCTTGCCAATCTTACGCATCATCTCATCCGTACCCGCCTCGGCGCCGATCTCCGCCACATACATGCCCGCTTCCGCGATCATGTCCAGGGTGGTGGGGTCGTAGCGCAGAATGGAATCGGTCTCCATGAAGGCATTCCAGGAGAAGCTGAGCTCGCGCGCGAGCATGCCTTCCGCAAAGGCGCGGGAGCGCTTCTCCATGACACCCCAGTTGGCATCGTGGAATCGCACCACATCGAAGTTCCAGCGCTTCTTCAATTCCTCCAGGTCGTCGAGCATGCGCTCCGCCGGCATTGACTTCCAACGGCGGCCGGTGACCTCAGGCGAACAACAAAAGGTGCACGGCTCAGGGCAGCCAAAGCTGGAGTAGTAGGTGATCCCGAAGTACGGCTTGCGCTCCCCCATGGAGAAGGGCGTCGGCATGCGCAGCACATCCCCACAACTACTCGCGCGCAACTGGTGCTCGCGATAGGGTTCGATGTCAATCAAGTGCCAGGGCATGTTGAGCAGCTTGTCCCAACCGACAACGGCCCGGCGTTCGGTGCGCACTAGACTGCCATCCCGCCACAGGGCCAGCCCCGGAATGTCGTCCAGCGCCGCGCCGCAGTCCACGGCGCGCACCAGGTCGCGGAAGGTGAGCTCGCCTTGTCCCAGAACAACCGCATCAAATAGTCCCGTCTCCAACTGCAGCGCGGGACGCACGGAAGCAAACCAGCCACCAATAAATGCTGGGAGATCCGGGTGCGCCGCCTTCACGGCCCGCGTGCAGGCCAGGCCATCGTTGATCATGTACCCGAGAATCCCGGTCGTGCCGTACAAGAGGGCACCCGCACAGGCCTCGATCACGCGTCGGCGGGCCTCCTCCGGGCTGTAGAGGCTGCCGTCGATGATCTCGACATCGTAGCCGTCCTCCAGGGGCCAGGCGGCGATGGCCAGCATCTCCAGGGGCAGCATGTCCTTGCTGGAGGGCAGGCCCAGGGATTCGTTCACCTGCTGCGGTTGATAGAGGACAATCCTCTTCTGCGCTTGAATCATGGAGGTCAGTTCCGAGGCCGTGGGTGATCCTGGATGGGCCTGATGGTAGCACCAGCGGCGACGATCAGGCGCCGGTGTGGGGAGAGAGCCTCTCTCATCGGCCGGCTGCGCTCATTTCCCAAGCTCCGCAGTCAGTCCCGGAGAGGCGGCTCCAGTGCGCGCCCAGGCCGCGGCCAACAGCAGCGTCTCCAACAGGTTCGCGTGGGAGGCCAAGCCCCTTCCGGCAATATCAAAGGCAGTGCCGTGCACCGGGCTGAGGCGCAGGTATGGCAAGCCCGCCAGGGCCGTCACCGCCCGCTGACCGCCGACGAGTTTCAGGGGAATGAAGGCCTGGTCGTGGTAAAGCGCCAGCACGCCGTCCAGGCGGCCTTCCAGGGCGTCCCGAAAGACCGAATCAGGGGAGAGCGGACCGCGCACATCGAGGCCCCTTCCCCGCGCCTCTTCCGCCGCGTCATTCAGGAACTCCAACTCCTCATTTCCAAAGCGTCCACCCTCCCCCGCATGGGGATTGAGTCCCGCCAGCCCGAGCCGCGGCTCACGGTGCCCCCGGCCTTCCAGGAAATCCGCCAGCAGCTCCAGGTGCTCCAGGACCAAGGGGCCGCTCAAGGCATCCAAGGCAGCCCTGAGGGACAGGTGCCTGGTCACCAGCCCCACCCGCAGGGGTCCGGCCAGGGCCACCATCAGGATCCGGTCCACACCGCACCAGCGCTGAAAAAGCTCCGTCTGCCCCTCCACCGACTCCCCGGCCAGGTGCAGCGCGGTCTTCGACACGGGGCCGGTTACCAGGGCATCGACCCACCCGGCGAGCGCCGCTCCATGGGCCGCCTCCAGGGCCCTGAGAGCCGCTCGCCCGCAGCCCGCGCTGGCCTGGCCCATCTGGTATTCGCCGGGCTCACCGGTGGCCACCCATTGAAGCCAGCCTCCGGGACAATCCTCCCAGGCGCCCTCATGCGGCGTTACCCCCTTCGGGCAGGCACTTGCGGGGCCAAAAACCACCACATCAGCCGCCGCACGCAAGCGCTCCTCGCCCAGGACCAGGCGGGTAGTTTCTGGCCCGATTCCGGCCATGTCACCCACGGTCAGGGCCAGGCGCCGGCGCTTGGATCTGGGGGCATTCATGGCAAGAGAGTCTAGGCGCCCAATCGCAAAAGGCCAGCGCCCCCCTCCGACCAGCCCCCTGTTCATTTTTTTTCTCGCAGTTGCGGCTTCCTTCATTGTCGCGCGCTAGCAGTCACAACGACAGCAAACAGTCCCGGGCGGCGAGCAAAAACCAACTACGTTTTGAGACTTCCTGTTTTCCCGCCTGATGTGCGCGCGTTTCCCCATCTTATTCAGCGCCTTCGGCCATTCGCCACACCCCTGACGAAGCCCCAGGCCCGTGTTTTTCGAGCTCTCCGCGAGGCAGCTCGGAAGGATCACCCAAAGGTCTTTCCCCACAAGGCGTTAGGTCCGATGGGCCGCGATTGGCCTCCAGATATCGAGCCGGGCCAGTGGGCCTCGGCCGATGGTTCCCCCGTGGTTGACAGCGGCCCCTGGCCGCGGCTCACTCCCAAGTAATCCTCACGATGTTCTGGCTGTCCACGATCCGCCGGTCGCTTCCTCGCGCCGGCAAGGGACCACTGGTTCTGGCGGCTCTTCCTCTAGGAGGTATCTCATGTCTGGTTTCAAAGAAGCGATGTCCACGGTCAATGGTTGGCTCGGTGATGTCGTTGCCCTCGGTCTTACGCTGGCCTGTGTCGCGCTTGTCGTGCAGGTGCTCTTCCCCGGTTCCGCCCTGTTCGCTTCCGGCGACATCGTGGGCAATGTCTCCAGCCTGGTGAACAGCTTCACCGGCGCTGGTCTCACGGGGCTGATCACGCTAATGGTCTTCGTGGCCATCTTCCGCCGCTAGGAACGACGCCGGGGGCCTCCGTGCCGGACGGAGGCCCCCGGCCATTCCCTGCTCCGGCAACTCACCAGTGACCATCTAGCGAACACAAGGAAACGACGCGCAATGAGGAACTCACTCAACACCATCAACGGCTGGATGCGGGACTTCACGCAGTTCGGGATAGGCCTGATCATCACCTTCCTGGTGGTGGACATCCTCTTCCCGGGCACGACAGGCGTGATGGCCTCCATCGGCACTCTCGTGGGCCAGTTCTCGGAACAGGGGTTGGCGGGCATGATCGCCCTCTTGATGTTCCTGGCCCTTTTCCGCCGGGACACGCGCACGGGCGAAGCTCCCGGCGATGCCTAGCCCTCCCAGAGTGCTGGGTCGATAACTCTCACCGCGCGGTCCGGTCAAGCGGGCCGCGCGGTTTCTCATGGAGCGGGTGGGGGGCCAACTACGCTTCCGTTTAGTTGATAGAGGAAGGCCAGTAGAGCGGCCACAGCCTCGTAGAGTTCGGCGGGGATCTCCCGGCCCACATCGACAGCCGAGAGAAGCTCCACCAAGTCGCCGTCACGGCGCACGGGGATCCCCTCTGCCTCCGCCAAGTCTGCGATGCGCCGGGCCAGCTCGCCGTCGCCCTTGGCCAGGACCTGCGGCGCCGCAGGGGCTGCGCGGTCGTGGCGCAGGGCAACAGCGCGCACGGGTTCGTCGGTCTTGCGCTTGTCCGCCACGTCAGCCCCTCACGTCCACCAGGTGGTTGTCCCGCAGCAGGGATACATCCAAAGTCTCCCGAGCCAGGTCAACCTCGCCTTCCGAGCCCGGGACCAGGGCGAGACGCACAGCCAGGCCGGAGCGCGCCAGGATCTGTACGAGCTCCTCACGCCGCTCCGACAGCGCCCTCAGGGTTGTTCCACGGCTCGCCGCCAGGCGCACGGTCAACTCCTTGTCATTCAGCAGCAGATCCGCCCGAACTGGCCCCAGACCCGAAAACGACACGCCGACGGTGATGCGCGTCGCGGCCGATTCCTGGTCCTCGCTCCCCGCCTCCTGCTCTTCGCGCACCATTAAATCCACCGTGGCCCAAGCCGATCCATCAGCCACTGGCAGGCTCCAGTGGAAGCCCTCCCCCGATTGCCTGCGTGCCAGGTTGACCAGTTGCTCCAGTTCCAACCCGGCCAGTAGGCGCTCGACGCCCTCCCGGGCGGGACCCGCCGAGGAGTCCATCAACAGGCGCAGGAGCAGGCCCTTCAGATCCCCGGAGGCCTCGGCGGCGACGACGGCCTGGCCCGCCGTTTTTCCCCCGCCGAAAGCGCGCGCCAGAAGAGTCTCGTAAAACAGCCCAGAGCGCTGGAGCAGACTCGCCAGGCCCGCACCGCTGAGCCCCGGCCTGAAGGCGTGGCCCGTGAGCTGCTCGCGGACACGCGCCGCCTCGTCTCCGGGTGCCGCAGGCAGGGCTCCAAGCAAGCGCCCAAGGAGCTTGCCCACACCGGAAGTGTCCAGGGCCAGATTGCGCAGGGCCTGGAGCAGTTGGGAGGTCTCCGCCGCCTGGGGTGCGAGGATACGCAGCACAGGCTGGCCGCCCTCATATTGCACGAGCAGCATGAAGCGCTGGCCGACCTGCAGCCTGACCTGGGCCTCCGCCGCCACCTGGTGGCGCCCGATGCCGATCAGAACAGAGCTGCCGTCGCCCCGCTGCAGGACCTCGCCGGCCAGCACGCGCCCCTCCTGGAAGAGGGCGGCCAGGTCACCGGAGGGCGGGCCACTGGGGCGCAGGGCCGATTGAACGACTGAAAGGGCGGCTAGGGGTTCCATTGGTCTCAATCACGTCCCGGGATCGGCCTGGACGTGCCGATAGAGTTGTCGGATCATTGCGCCCCCCCATGAGAGGGGAGCCCGTGATTAGCCAGATCCAGCCATTGCCCCCCCCCAAGACACATTCAGCGGCCGCGTGACGTGCGGTGGCGCCGGCCTCCTGCTGGCCCTCGTCGCCGCCTGCGGGCCCGGGGAGACGCCCTCCGCCCCGACAACTCCCAATGTGGTGCTCATCAGCCTCGATACCCTGCGCGCTGACCATCTCGGTGCCCATGGCTACGAACGCGACACCTCCCCGCGCCTCGATGCCCTGGCCGAGCAGGGCGTGCTCTTCGAAGAGGCCTACTCTTCTTCCTCGTGGACCCTGCCCGCCCACATGACCATGCTCACCGGACTGCCGGTCAGCGTTCATGGAGCCTGTGATGACCGCCTGTGGACACGCTCCGACGAAACGGGCGCGCCGCTCCCGGTCCCCTTGCACGGGACCTTCATCTCCGAACACCTGCGCGCCGCCGGCTATGCCACTGCCGGCTTCTACAGCTGGAAGTACCTCGAACCCCAGTTCGGCTTCGGACCGGGCTTCGACGAATACGAACGCCTGGGACACTCCTTCTACTCACATCCCGTGGTGGGCCCCCTGGTGGAAGCTGCCATGGCGGCCCGGGACAAGGAGGAGTACGAACGTCTTCAGGGCGCCTACCCCGAGCTCTTCAAGGACGGCCACCCGACTGCGCCGGAGGTTGTCGACCGGGGGCTCGCCTGGCTGACCAGTAATTGCCGCGCCAACTCAGACCAGCCCCTCTTCCTATTCCTGCACCTGTTCGACATCCACGATCCCTACACGCCACCCCCGCCCTTCGATCGCCGCTTCGATTCCGAGTACACCGGCCCCATCGACGGTCGCCACATCACCTCGCCAGACTCACCGGTGCGCGGTGATATGTCCGCCCGCGATCTCAAGCACCTGGTGGCCCTCTACGATGGCGGTATCGCCTGGGTCGATTCAGAGGTGGGGCGTTTCCTGGACGGGCTGGATGAGCTGGGAATGGCGGACGACACCCTGGTGATCGTCACCTCTGACCACGGCGAGGAATTCTACGAGCACGGCCACAAGACCCATCGCCGCCAGCTCTACGCAGAGTCCGTGCATGTGCCTCTGATCATGCGTTGGCCCTCGGCCCTGCCCGCCAGCCGCCGCATCGCAGGCCCCGTGGGGCTGATCGACATCGCGCCCACCATCCTGGCCGCCGGCGGCCTGGTGTCACCCGCAGCGTGGCCGGGCCGGGACCTGGGCGAGTTGGCCCGCTCCGGCGCTCGTGGCACCGGAACCTACACCAGCGAACTGCTCCTGTTCGGCGACGGGCCCGTGCCCGAGCGCCAACTCGCCCTGCGCTCACCCGGACGCCGGGGAATCCTGACCGCCCGGGGCCAGGGCACCGGCAAATGGGAAGCCCTCGATCAGGAATCACTGCCGGTGGAACCGGGGAGCGCCCTGCCAAACCGCCCGGGCAGTTTACCGACTGCGGAGATCCTGAACGAGTTGAGCGCCCTGCGCCGCAGCCTGGCCGCCCGTCGCGCCGCCCTGCCGGCCCGCTCGGAAGTCCACGCGCACCTGGACGCCGGCGACCTGCGCGAGTTGAACTCCCTGGGCTACACGGGAGAAGGAGCGCCGCCCGGCGCCTCCCCCCATGATGATCAACGTCTGTGCTTGGACGGCTGCATCTGGCCGGACGAGTAGGCCGCCTCAGGAGGAGCGCACGCGGGCCACGGCAGCGCGCCAGTTCGCCAGCCGCTCCCCTCGTTCGCCACTCGCCATACTCGGCTTGAAGAGCCGCGCCTCTCCCCCGAAGGCCCCGGCGGAGGCCGGATCATCCCACAGGCCAAGGCCCAAGCCCGCCAGGGCCGCCGCCCCGCGAGCGGTGGCCTCCACATTATCGCCGCGCTGCACCTCAAGCGCTGCCAGGTCAGCCTGACACTGCATGAGGAAGTCATTGGCCGCCGCGCCGCCATCAACGCGCAGGGAAGAGATGGAGAGTCCCGTCTCCCGCCGCAGTAGCTCCACGATCTCCGCACTCTGGAAGGCGATGCCCTCCAGGGCGGCCCGGGCGATGTGCCCCGGTCCCGTGCCGCGGGTCATGCCGAGCAGGGCGGCCCGGGCATCCGCATCCCAATAGGGCGCTCCCAGACCGGCGAAGGCCGGCACCAGGAACACGCCGCCGGTATCCTCCACGGACAGCGCCAGTTCCTCTGATTGAGATGCGTGGTCAAAGAGCCCCAGGCTATCCCGCAGCCATTGGATGACCAACCCGCCCGCGAAGACGCTGCCTTCCAGTGCATAGCAGGGAGAACCGTCGCGGGCCACGGCCATGGTGGTCAGGAGCCCACCCTTCGAATCCACGCGGCGCTCACCGGTGTTGAGCAGCAGGAAACACCCGGTCCCGTAGGTGTTCTTGAAAGTGCCCTCCTCCCAGCAGCCTTGGCCGAAGAGTGCAGCCTGCTGGTCTCCGGCGACGCCCAGGATTGGCACATCCGCTCCCCCCATGCGCGCCGTACCGAAGCTCCCTGCGGAGGAGCGCACCTCAGGCAACCACTCGGCGGAGACGCCGAACAGATCGCAGAGCCACGGATCCCAGGTACGCTCATCCAGGTTATAGAGCATCGTGCGCGCGGCGTTGGTGTGATCGGTGGCAAAGTCAGCACCACCGGTCAGATGCTGGATGATCAATGTATCCACCGTACAGAAACCGACTTCGCCAACGGCAGCCCGCTCGGCGAGCCCCGGGACATGGGTCAGCAGCCATTCAATCTTGGTGGCGCTGAAGTATGGATCGAGAACCAGGCCCGTGCGCTCGGACACCTCGGCCTCATGGCCATCGGCCTTCAGAACCGCGCAGCGCTCGCTAGTGCGCCGGTCCTGCCAGACGATACCCGGCGCCAGCGCCTTGCCCGTCGCGCGTTCCACGGCGAAGATCGTCTCGCGCTGGTTTGTGATGCCCAAGGCCCGGGGAACGCCGCTGATCTGACCCAAGGCCTCGGCCACGGTTTCATCCACAGCCCGCAGGATGTCGGCGGCGTCATGCTCGACCCAGCCGGGACGGGGAAAGTTCTGGGGAAACTCCCTGTAGGCGCGGGCCAGGGGAGCGAGGTCTGCATCAAAGAGCAGCGCGGTGACGCCGGTTGTGCCGGCGTCAATGGCGAGGAGTGTTTCGTTCACGGCTTGGTAGTTGTGGGTTGGCACACAATCTACGCCGGCCCCCGGGCACGAAAAAGCCCCGCCCGCGCCGGAGCGCGAGCGGGGCCTGGCTCTTGCCTCGGAATCAGTTGCCCTGGTGGAAGGCCAGGTAGCCCGCGGCGCCTTCGATCACCAGGCGGCGACGGGGTGCGTCGGCCTGCTTGGTGTGCACCGTGGCCAGACCGGGGTTCAGAAGGTCCGCCTCGACGAGGAAACCCACCGGCAGCTCCAGGGCGCAGAAAGCCGGAACCCTCTCGGGCCCCATCAGGGCGCCATTCCATGCGAAGGCCGCGTTCATGCCACCGGCGAGGGGCCCGGCGGCCAGTGACGCGCTGGGCGCCAGGTCCATGAAGGCAGCTTGGTTCAGGACCACATCGATGTCTCCGTGGAATGAAAGGCGTGCTGTGTCCAGACGCTCCAGACGCTCGAGTACGGCGTAGCCGTCACCGGTGGCGCTCTCAACCATCTCGAGGATGGCGGGATAGGAACCTTCGAACTGCAGGGCCGCCACGGTATCGAGGGGCATGACCTCGTCACCGAAACCGGCTCCACCAATCATGGGCAGGGTGCCGACGGTGTCGTCATTGCCGTCCGTGTAGCCGCCGCCTTCGTTCACCTGGGCCAAGGCCGCAGCGGTGAGCAAGGACGCGAGGGCCAGGCCCGTGGCCGCGACTCTCCAGCCGCTCTGCGTTTGGGCACTACTTCTACTAGTGAGGATGGTGCAATTCATTCCGATAATTCAGGCGCTGGGCCTGCTCCAGGGGTCGGAGCCGAGAACAACTCGGGGCAACGAGAAATGAGCGCTTCTGCAAACCCGGGCTGCCCATCGATGGCCGCGCGCAGGCTGCGCGCGTTGGCAAAGAGTTGGGCCACGGCGCCAACCCGGCTGGGGTGGCGGTCGAGGAGAGTGCGGAAGCCAGTCAGCGAACGTTCTGTGTCCCCGTCCAGGGCGTAGGACAATCCGAGGTTGAAGCGGGCGACCCAGAAGCGGTCGTCGCGGTCGGCCAGGCCGCTGAGGACAACCCAGCGATACCATTTGCTGGCCTCGCGCTGGTCACCTTCTGCGGCGTGCAGGCGGCCGAGTTGATTGGCGGCATGGCCCCGATTGGTCTCATTGAGGGCCGTGTCAAAGACTTCCCGGAAGGCTTCGGCGGCCTTCAGGCGCTTGCCCTCATGGCGCAGGATATAGGCCAGGTAGAGGCGTGCCTCCTCATGGGAGTTGTCGATGGTCAGGGCTGAATCCAACAGGCGGCGCCCCTTCTCGAGGGGGTCGGTGATGCGCTCAAGACGGCCGTTCAGCATGTGGCGGGCCTCGCGCCAGTCCTGGCTGCGATCCGCAACGCGGTCGGCGGCCAGAATGCCGTCGACAAAGCCGCGTCCGCGGTGCTTGACCTGGTCCACGGCCACGGGGGCTTCGAAGACGCGTTCCCGGAAACCGGGGTCGATGGCCAAGAGGGTGTAAGCCTTGCCCAGCTGGTAGAGGATGGTCGCCAGCCGGTGGTCGAGGTCCGCGCGCTCGGCGGCCTGGGTCAGATCCCGGCCCGACCATTGGGCCATGCGGGCCATGATGCGGTCGGGATCGGCCATGTCCCGGTGCAGGTGCACGAAACGCTGAATGTCGCTGAAGAACTCCTGGCATCCAGGGCAGGCGTCCAGGTGGACCAGGGCCCGCGCAGCGGCGGGCTCGTCCAACTCCCCATCGACCAGAGATGAAAGGTCTTTCTGGAACGGGAGACAGAGTTCCTCCCGATCTTCGATCCACTGTTCAGTATTCATTGGGCACCATCCTTGGCGGCAACCGCCGTCCGCTTCCCCCCCGCGGCTTGGGGGGGTGCTTGCGCCTTGGGGTCACGGGCCGGACGGCAATCCGGGGGCAAGCCCTCGAATACGCGCCGCATGGACCGGTGAATCTTCCGGCGGGCCCTGAAGATGACCATCTTCAGGTTTTCCAGTTTGATGCCGAGCTCGCGAGCAGCATCCTTGTAGCTGAGGTTAGTTACCTCGACCATGCTGAGGGCACGCCGCTCGCGCTCCGAGAGCATCGAATAGAAGCGCAGATACAGGTGCAGGTAGTTGAGGTAGATGCGCGAGCATTCCTGCAGGCTCTCCGCTTCGATGACGCCGCCGAGGGGCTCACTGGCCTTGGCCTCGGGCTGGTCCGAGAGATCCTCGAAGGGCACAATGCGACGCCCGCCCTTGCCCTGGGAGCGCAGGTGCTTGAGGACCGTGTTGCGCACGATCATGGCTGACCAGACGCGGAAGGCATCCTCGCGCTCGCAGTTAAAGCGGTGCGGGTAACGGTGGACGTTGAAGAAGACCTCTTGGAGCACATCGCGCGGATCCGCGTGGCTGGCATAGCGGCGTAGGCGGCCGGCCACCTGGATCAGGAGGTGATGGCTGTTGAGCTCGTAAAGCAGCCCGAAGCAGCCCCGTCCGTGGTGCAGTCGGAAGCACTCCATGAGGCGCGTGGAGACCGCATCCCGCCGGGCTTCAGCATCCCGCCGGGCGTCGCCCAGAATGCCTCGGATGCGCTTGCGCTCGTCCCGGGAGACCTCCTCGGTCATGTCCCCGATGCGCCCGAGCAACTGATCGCACACCTCTCCCGGAGCGAGCGAGGGCTCTGGGGTCCAGGAGTCGATGGTCTGCTTCACGTGCCGGGCTGGGGGGGCAAGCCGGTCTTCGCGGGCATCCAGGGCGGACATGGGGTCGTCCCAGGGCTCGCCCGTGTCAGGGTCCGGCTGTGAATGCATTCTATCTTAGAAGTCTATTAAGGTAACCAACAAGCTCACCCGACCTCGCAGCACGCGGGTGAAATGACGCAACCGGCGAAAAGGAAGGGACTTCTGGCGCTCTTGGACGCCGAGTTGAAGGGGGCATCTCAAAGCCGTGTTATTACGCTTACCGAACGCCTGGCATGGGTCTCCTGGGACGCATTGCCCCGGGATGCTCCGGAGGGGAGGATGGGGCCGTGGAGCGTGAGCAATCCATCATTGAAGTTGCCCTGGAGCTGGGTTTTGACATGGCGGGTATCACCCCCCTGGCCCCCCCTCCAGCCGCGGAACGCTTCGAGCGCTGGCTGGCGGCCGGGCACCAGGGATCCATGGACTACCTGGAGCGCAATCGCGAGCGCATTGTCGAGCCGTCTCGCATCTTGGATGGCGGCCGCTCCATCCTGTGCCTGGGCTTGGGGCACGCCCGTGAATCGGTCGAGCTCCCCGGAGGTGGCCGGGTGGCCCGCTACGCCGCCGGGCGGGACTACCATAATAAGGTAGGGAAGCTCCTGCGGCGCCTGGGACGCCGCCTGGCGGGGGCTGGCCTGGTGCGGGGCGGACAGCGCTCCATAGTGGATGCCGGGCCCCTGCTGGAACGCTCCCATGGGGCCGCTGCGGGCCTCGGGAGCGAGTCCAAGGCAGCCCACCTCCTGCACCGGGACCACGGGCCCTGGTTCTTCCTGGCAGAACTGCTGCTCGAAGAGGATCTGGCCCCCACCTCGGACCAGGAACTGAAACCAGAGGCCCTGCCCTCCTGCGGGACCTGCACGGCCTGTATCGACATCTGCCCCACGAATGCCATCCGGGAGCCCGGGGTGGTGGACGCCCGGCGCTGCATCAGCTACCTGACCATAGAGAACCGCGGTCCGGTACCAGAGGAGCTGCGCCCGGGCCTCGGGAGCTGGGTCTTCGGCTGCGATCTGTGCTCGGAGGTCTGCCCCTGGGGCCGGAGAGCTCCCGACCGGGAGGCCTCCCTGGGCACCCACAGGGCCATCGCCGAAGGCAGCCTGGTGGCCTGGTTGGAGAGTGGAGAGGCCTTCCTGGAGACCTTCACCGGCTCCCCCCTGCGGCGCCCTCACAGGGAGGGCCTGGCCCGCAATGCGGCCCTGGCCCTCTGCAACGCACCCTCGGACCGGGGCCGGGAGGCCCTCCTCAGGGCCCTGGAAGGGGACACCTCAGGCATGGTGCGCGAGGCGGCCGCCTGGAGCCTCCGGCGGACCCACGGGTCGGATCACGGGGTACCAGACGCCCTGGACCGTGCTCGCCGGCGTGGGGCTCTCTAGACAGGGTTTTTCGGACGCCCGGGCACATTTGGGGACTCCTGGCAATGCCACCGGCTGGCTGAAATGGATCTCTTGGCATTTGCATCTCCCCACAAATTCGCTCATGGGGTAGATTTGGGGGAAAGACCCTATCCGCACCCGTCTGAAACAGACGGGGTGGCCACCATCCCCGGGATGCGGCGATCGGACGGGCCTTTCAACATTCCAGTGATCCCTTTTATCTCACCCGCTTCGATTTCAACCATCGAGGTACTCAGGAGTACTCCCTTGAAACTGACTTCAATTCTCACGGCCACCTGTTGCGTGCTCTTTACGAGCGCCGCCATGGCCCAAGGCAATGATGACTGCGCCAACGCCACGCCACTTTCCGGCGACGGCGTCTTCGCCGTGGACAACACCATCGGCACGGGCCTCGATGCAGATCCCGGTTGCGGCAACTTAGGCGCCGATGTTTGGTACGGGTGGACCGCCACGACCACCGGCACGGTCAACATGAACATGTGCGACGGGACGACCACATATGACTCGGCCCTGGCCCTGTGGGACGGTTCCGGCTGCCCGACGAGTCTGATCACCTGCAACGACGACAGTTGTGGCCTACAATCCGGCCTGATCGCCTCTGTTGTGGCTGGCAATGCCTACATGGTCCAGGTCGGCGGCTACAACGGCGCCACCGGCACGGGCAACCTGACAATCACCACGCAGCCCCCCGGCGGTGGCAACGACGACTGTGCCAACGCCACGGCCATCAGCGGCCCCGGCATCTACAACTTCGACAACTCCGCAGCCACCATGGACGGGGCCCCTGACATCCTCTGCGATGAATACGGCACCCAGGACATCGACTTGGATGTCTGGTTCGCCTACACCGCAGCCTCGACGGCCACGGTGACCGTGGAAACCTGCACCAGTTCCCTTACGGTCGACACCAAGATCGCCGCCTACGACGGCACCTGCGGTGGCGCCATTCTGGACTGTAACGACGACACCTGCGGCCTGCAGTCCATGATCACCTTCGCGGCCACGGCCGGCAATGTCTACATACTCCGTGTCGGCTCCTTCACCGGCGCCGGCGGCGGCGCGGACACCTTTGCAGTCACCGAGGGCGGTGGCGGTGGCGGTAGCGGCAACGACGACTGCGCCAACGCGGAAGACATCACTGGCCAGGGTTCCTTCAACTACGACAACACCACGGCCACGATGGACGGCGCCGGTGACATCCTCTGCGATGCCTTCGGCACCCAGGACATCGACCAGGATGTCTGGTTCAGGTGGACCGCCGACGACACGGGCACGGCCACGGTCGAGACCTGCAACGGCGCCGGTGGCGACACCAAGATCGCCGCCTACGACGCCGGTTGCGGCAGCGCCATGCTGGCCTGTAATGACGACACCTGTGGCCTCGCCAGCCAGATCATGTTCTCGGTGACCAATGGTGCCGTCTACATGCTGCGTGTCGGCTCCTACCCCGGCGCGGCCGGCGGCGCGGGCTTCTTTGATATCAGCATCGACGGTGGCGGCGGCGGCGGTTGCGTCGACTCCGTCTACTGCTCGAGCCTGCCCAACAGCACCGGCGCCACGGCGTCGATCGGCTGGAGCGGCAGCTGTGTCGTGGCCGACAACAACTTCACCCTGGATATGGCTGGCGGCCCCGGCAACCAGCCCGGCCTCTTCATCTACGGTGCCAACCAGGCCTCGATCCCCTTCGGGAACGGCATCCTGTGTATCTCGGCCCCCATCATCCGCCTCAACCCGCCGGTCTTCATGGACAGCGCGGGCACGGCGAGCAAGGTCATCGACCTGGCCAACCCGCCGTCACAGACGGGGCTGATCACGGCCGGCAGCCAGTGGAACTTCGCCATGTGGCTGCGTGACCCCGCTGCCGGCGGCGCGGGCTACACCTTCACGGACGGCCTGTCCGTGGACTTCCAGTAGGAGTTCCAGGCTCCACGAGCTGACCCCTTCACTAGAAACGGGGGGCGGCGGTGCGACTGCATCGCCGCCCCCCTTCTTCGTGAGCAAACATGCCCTGGAGGCCCCCTTATTGACAGCCAGGAGGCATTAAGCCCGGTGCCCACCTCGGCAATCCAGTTTTCCTGCTAGGATAATCCCCATCGGCGGCCTGCACTGATCGCCCTGTCCACCAGGGAGAATCGTGCCACCGGTAGTGCGGATTTCTTTATCTATCCATCCTCAAGGTTCTCAGGAGACCTTCCCCATGCGACTAACGACTCTATGCCTCATCACGGCCACCATTCTCACGGCGACAACAGATGCCAGCGCCCAGCTTCAGGGAATCGCCGGCAGCAGCAACCAGGCGGCTGCCCGCGGCGGAAACGATGACTGCGTGAACTGCACCCCAGTCAACGGGCCCGGCACCTACAACTTCGACAACCTCACCGCCTCCATGGATGGCGTACCCGATATCCTGTGTGACTTCTACGGCACCCAGGACATCGACTTCGATGTGTGGTTCTGCTACACGGCGGCCTCCACTGCCACGGCAGTTGTTAACACCTGCAACCAGACAACCGTGGACACCAAGATGGCCGCCTACGACGGAGGTTGCGGTAGTCCTATCTTGACCTGCAACGACGACGCCTGCGGCCTGCAATCGCAACTCACCTTCCCCGTGGTGGCCGGCAACAGCTACCTGCTGCGCATCGGCACCTACCCGGGCGCCGCCGGTGGCCCCGGGACCTTCACCATCACCGAAGGCGGTGGCGGCGGCGGTGGCAACGACGACTGTGCCAACGCCACGGCCATCAGCGGCCCCGGCATCTACAACTTCGACAACTCCGCAGCCACCATGGACGGGACCCCTGACATCCTCTGCGATGAATACGGCACCCAGGACATCGACTTGGATGTCTGGTTCGCCTACACCGCAGCCTCGACGGCCACGGTGACCGTGGAAA
>PVBE011982524.1_pt1 | contig 137267 bp, 82 predicted proteins | sample 1631181 | NCBI WGS metagenome assembly PVBE01 (sample SAMN08397723, study PRJNA350692) | Marine metagenome, whole genome shotgun sequencing project. | isolation source: water | place: Pacific Ocean | collected 2012-04
CGAAGCTCCAGGGAAACTCGTCGTCTGAGTTTCCACGACATGCCGAAGCTGTTGGGGTCTTGAGACCATTCCTACACCAACCGGACCACCGCGCCGGATGCCGTGGCAGCCGTCACCATTCCGTCCGGTCCGCCAAGCAGATGGCTGGCCGGAGCATCCAGCCGAACGCTCCGTTCAATCTCCCCCGCGCCGTCGACCCAAACGACATCTCCGGCTTCCGTTGCCACTGCCACTCCCCCACCCACCTCGCACAGAGCCGTGCACGGACTCCCCAGCGCAAGCCTCCAGACGGCGCTGCCGTTGCCGTCGATGCAGTGCAGATCTCCGGTCTCTGACGCCGCGACCACTCCTGACGGCAAGAGCACCAGCCCGGCCGGGTCGTCTCCGATGCTGTAAGTCCACTTCTTCTCTCCGCAGTGGCTGACGCAGTGGACCAACGTGTCACTCCCCGCCCCGATCACCTCGATGTCGCCGTCGCCGTCCACGTCGCCCGTGGCCAGGTACGGGAAATTCGGCCCAGCCGACCAGTAGTCGTTATAGTCCTCGTCCGCCCATAGCCGCTCTCCGTCCGAGGTGATGGCGGGGATGCAGAAGTACACTGTCCCCACGGCGATGTCGTCGCGCCCGTCGCCGCTGAGGTCGGCCGCTGAGATACAGGTCACCGAGTGGGCCGCCGTATCGAAGGTCCACCTCATCTCGCCATCCGGAGTCACGGCATGCACGCGCCAGGCCGCCGTGCCGACCATGGGCCATAGCCTCCCGTCTCCATCCAGGTCCGCGAGACAGAGCGCGCGCCCCCACGCCGGCATGTGGGAGTTGCGAGGGAGTTCGATGTTCTGCCTGAGGTCGCCCTTGGGGGTGAGGAGGCGCAGGCGGCTGTCCCAGCCAGTCGCCAGGTAAGTCACCTCTTCCTCGCCGTAGAGTCGCCCCGCCAGAACCGCACCTACGCGACCCTCCGTCTGGGCCAACTCCCGGATCGCGCCTTCGTCTCCCAGTTCGAGGACTTGGCCGTCTTCGCAGCCCACGAGAATCCGGTCGCCATCGGCCCGAGCCAGGCACGTGGCCGGCGCGGGCAGCGAAGCCGTCCACTGCTGCGTTGCTTCCATCGGAGGGAGAATTGCCGGACGCGGCGCCAGAGCGGGTACTGGCGATTCCAGCGCCGTCAACCTTTGGTCTGAGGGGAAGGCCTGCAGTTCGCCATCGCCGACCTGGAACCCGTCGGGCGTGACGCGCAGGAGGGGGCCGTCGCCGCCGGTCTCGATCCGCCCGTTCCCCTCCCAGCGAATGCAGCGCCGGGGGGCTTCCGCGCCGCCGTTGGGCAGCAGCAGGTTGACGAACACCGCTTCATCCCCCGCTTCCAGCCGCACGGCTCGAGTTTCGCGCAGGACCTTCGGGCGCGCGTCCCCGAAGTTGTATTCGGGGTAGGCCGTGGCGCTCAGCGGCAGCTCCTCTATCGAGAGACGACGCTCCGAATCGGTCAACTCGATAACTCGGAAACGCTCCCCGTCATGGTCGGCAAGCAGGCCGTCGTCGGTGAGTTCTGCGTCCCCCAGCGTTCGCCAGTAGCAACGCAGTTCGTAGTCCCCCGCCTCCCGCGCCGTCAGGGAATCGATCACCACCGCGCAGTCCGCGCTCAGCCACAGAAGCGTCCGCTGCCAGTCGCACCCGTTGTAGTCCACAAGGGTCGTCTGGGTGATAGCGCCACCGGGGAATTCTTGGGCCGCGTCCAGACGAGCCGTCACCGGGATCGGCGCGTGCTGCCCGTCCTTGATGACCATCACCATGTTGTGCTGCTTCGGCATGCGGCGAATGTAGTCGTTGTCGGCCAGTAGCAACCGGCCACGCACCTGATACTGGCTGATGGCATTGCTGTCGGGATGGCCGTGCTGACCGTCCCCGAAGCCCTGCAACAGCAAGTAATCATCGTCCTCGCCCCACCCTCCCCGGAGCGAGATCTTGTCGAATGTCTCCCCCACCGGCACGTTCACGCCACGGGGTGGCGGCGGGTAATTGGGGAAGCGCGGGAGGTCGATCCAGCGGTAGACCACGGGATCGAGGGGTAGGACGAAGAGGCCGAGGTGCTTCTCGGGGGGCTCGCTCGGCAGGTCGCGGGTGAGGATGTTGGCCGCAACGACCTCCGGCGCCGCCTGCTCGGCCACCCACTTGTAGCCCGGCTCGTCGTGCCACTCGGCGGCCCGCAGTAAGACCGTAGCCGCGCCCCCGCCCCGGACATGGTAGCTCCCGCAATCCCCGAAGGGAACCATCTCAAACCGATTGTTCTGAATCACCACCGCAAGATCGGCGTACTGGATCATCTTCGGGCTGCGGATATAGTCGGTATCCGCCTGCGCCAAGGCAATCTCCAATATGTGATTGCCCACAATCCAACTGTAGCCTGCGCCCCCCTCGTCAAACGACCGTCCCGACTCCGATGCCCGGTCAAACACGCGCTTTGCCTTGTTCAGCCACGCGTCCAGGTCGGCGATCTCGTACCCGTGGCGGCGCAGATACGCGCACCCCCAGAAAAGCCCGGTGGCGGGGTACGTGTGGTGGTTGAAGATCTGCAACTCCTCGTCCGTCACCCGCCACTTCTGGTACGTCGCGGAGTCGTGGCAGTACTCGGTGCACGAGGCGATGAAGTTGGCGACCAGGAGCCGCTCGTCGTCGGTGAAGTACGAAAAGGCCTCGGCTCGCTCCCAGCCCACCACCAGCCGGTCTGTCCAGAAATCCACCGCCGACATGAGCCAGAACGACAGCGGAATCTCTCCCGTCGCGTACGGAGCGATCAGCTCCACGAACGCTCGCGCCCAACGCTTCTCCCCGCCCGCGTTGAGGTGGTCGAGCGCGGTGAGGAATCCACGCGGCCAGCCCGTCAACGAAGCCGCGTCGCGCTGAGAGGAGTCCTGCAGGAGTTCTTCGGGATCCGGCGTCTCAGGGCGGGGCTCGACCTCAAACACTCGCCCATCCACCAACCATCGCCCATCTTCCTCGGCGACCCGATCCACGATCCTCGCCACGCTGCGTTCCGCCACATCGGGCGTGGCCCCCAGCGCGACCAGGACGCTGTGCCCATCCCCGAATGGGTCGTGTATCGACAGCGCCCGGTGGCCGTCCGTGGGGTAGTCGGCGTCGGAGAGCCGGCGCCGGTAGTGCAGCGCGCGCAGAAGCTGGTTGCAGGCCGCTGACCCCACGGCGATTACGTTGCCAGGCAACTCTTGCGCTCCATCGAAACTCGCCTCGTCAAGGAGCGGCAACTCAACTCCCACTCGCGCGGCCAGCTCCGCCTGACCCCGCTCGGCGACACTCCGGAACTCCCCTTCGCTCGGAGCCACGATAGCGGCGCTCGGACCTTCCTCGGCGATGATCGTCTGCAAGTGGAGCGGCGCGAGTTGCTTGATGCGGCCCGTGTCAATGCGGACCTCGATCATGATGCCTTTGTCGCTGGACGCGTTCGATTGGCTCACGTTGTAGTGTCCCTTCGCCTGGATGGAAGTCGCGGGCCGGCACGGGCGGCCTTCACGGTTGGTCCCAGATCTTCAGATCATCGATGATGGCCTCCGCCTGTCCCGGGAGGATCAGGCGGCAGTGGGCCAGCCCGTTGTCCAGCTCGGCCATCTGCCATGGCTCGACGCGGTATTCGGCGACCTTCTGGTCGTCGAGGAACATCAGCATCAGGCCGCGGCTGGTGTCCCAGGTAACCACGACCTCGTGCCACGTCCCCGCCGGAACAGTCCGGATCATGTGCTGCGGATAGTGCTGTTCGTCCGCCGCATCAAACATGTTCATGAGTAGCCGGCCATCGGCCAGCTTGCCCAAATAGACGAACCCCGTCTTGGGGCGCACGGTGAGCAGGTAGTGCGTCTGGTCGTCCGCGCCTTCCCAGGTCGGTTTGAAGCGCATCGCCACCCGACCGCGCTCCAGATCAATGTTGCCCGCGGGCAGGTAACTCAGCTCCACCCCTTCGGTGAGGCGGATGCCTTGGCCGCCCGGCGTGTCCTCATAGGTCGGCGTACCCGTCACCTCGACCTGACTCTCACCTGCGGCGATTGTCGGGTCGGTCGTGCCCTCAAAGCCCAAGTGGAAGAGCAGTTGTGGCTCGCCCGCCGCGGCCCGGGCCCCGCTATGCGGCTGCGTGCTCTGCGTGTCGAGGTCGGCGACATTGGGTTGCAGGTTGATGCGGTATTCGTAGACCAAGTCCTCACCCACCGCCAGGATCGCGGGCCGATACATCCACTCCACGGTACTACTCCCGGCCACGCCCGGCTTGCGACCCCAGCGGAGCAGTTGCAGTAGCTCCTCCGGCTTCGAGGGCGTGAACTTCAGCAGCAACTCGCGCGAGGGCAGGTAGTCTCCGAAACTCACCGGGCGCAGCGGCTCAGTGACCTCGCACTGGGTGAAAACGCTGTCGGCATCGGTGTCGCTCAGCCCCGTGTTGGGTATCGAATAGTGCGTCTCGACCGAGTCCCATTGCCGAACCGCCGCGCCATCGTTGGTCCACAGGATGCTCGCCGCCGCGTCGTGCTTCACGTAATGGTGGACGCGGTAGCTGCCCGTCAGCTTCGTGGCCTCGGGCGCGACGGACGTGTTGGCAATGCGCACCCGGACGCTCACCTCGCCAGGGCTGTCGGCGAAGTCCAGCTCCTTCACGACCCGGAAGCTCGCGCCGCCTCCCACGGTTGCCAGGGGCACGTCCTTGCTGAAGGTCAGGCTGATCCCATCGTCCCGGATCTCCTTGTCCTCCAGGCGCATCACCATATCCATGCCGCGGTTCTCTCGCTCGCCCAGCGGCAGCCACAGCATGTCCCGGCCCAGCCCCAGCTCCCCGCCCTCAAGCGTCTGATCACCCACCTGCCACCGCAGAATCGTGCCGTTCTGAGTGACCCAGACCTTCTGCTCCTCTGACTGCACCAAGTACTCGAACGTGCCGTCGCCGTCAACATCGTCGAAGCCCAGCTCCTGGTCGCCCGCGCCCGCGGTCGCTCCGGAGCCGCCGGTTGGCTCGGCATAGGCCATCGCCGCTAGCTCGACGGGAGCCAGGTCTGTGGACTCATACTCCTTCACGGCCGCCAGGGCCGCCGGAGTCGCTCGCGTCACGCGCAGGCCGCGGTAGTCGAAGGGCGGGCAGTGCACGAAGACGCCCTCCTTGAGGCGACCAGCGTTGAGCTTCGGCTTGCCGCCTCGCGTGAAGAGCAAGCGATTCTCATCATCCGCCAGCAGCCAGGTCCCTCCCGGCAGGTCCAGCGTCAACTTGCCGTAGGCCGGCTCCTTGGCGTGCCAGTTGGCGATGACGGTCACGAACTCGCTGTCGTCCGTGGCGGCGTACGAGCGGACGATGGCCTCGCGCTCCCAGTCCGGGTACCTGTTGCGCAGCTCGCGACCATCGCCCAGCGTGACTGTCTGTTCTTCCTTGGGCAGTAGCTCGAGGCCCACTTGTGTCGGGTCGCGGCGGCCGGTGAAGATCAGCTCCTCGTGGCGTCCCATGAACTCGGTGACCCGTGCCCAGGCGACGAAGTTCTCGGCGTCCATGGTCGGGCCGGGGTAGACGCTCGTGCCCTGCAGACCGATGAGGGCCGCGCTGAGGGTTTGCATCATGATCGTCCGCGCCGGGATGAAGACGTTGTGGTAGGAGCTGAGGGCCACGTTCTGACAGCCGGTGAAGCCCGCCCTCGGCGCGGCCACTTGCCACTGCCGCACCACCTGCAGGGCCTGCATCCCCGTGAAATTCATCGGGTCGCAGAAGGTGACGTAGTCTTGGTACTTGCCGTAGTCCACTTGGCCTGGCGGATCGAAGGTCAGCACGCCGCCCTCGGTCAGGATCGTCTCGATGTCGGGGTTCACCGACCGGCAGTAGTCGGCCCAGTGCTTGATGCATGTGGCCAGCTGCGTCTGCCGGAATTCGATGTACTCGCGCAGATACTTGGCTCGGATGGTCTCTTCGGTCAGCAGTTCGTCGGCGGGCAACCCCTGGTCCTGGCGGAACTCGGCGATCAGCCAGTCATCGAGGCCCGTTGGCAGGGGGCTCGGCTCATAGTCCCAGAGGGCGGCGTCACTGTACGGGAGGTACGTGGTCATCGTCCCATCGTCGGATTGCTCGAACCACGCGGGACCTTGCTCCAGGCAGGCGCGCATGTTGTCCTTGTAAAGCGCGCTGTAGCTGCCGCTACGCTGGGCGATGATGTAGAAGCCGCGCTCGCGCATCTCCTGGGTGTATTCCAGCGCGCCAGGTCCGCCTGCCGTAACCTGGATTCCGTTGATCCCCGCCAGCTTGAGATAGTGCGCCAGTTCGTCCCAATGCCCCGGACGGTTGTGCGGGCCATAGTGCAGCCAGAGCCGGAAGTGCTCGGGCGAGACGCGTGGTCCGGGCTCGATCGCTTCGTAGACCCTCAGTCGGGCGCTGTCTACGAAACACTCCTCGTCCAAGTAGAGCAGCGTGACCTGCACGGGCTGCGGCTCGGTCGGCACCTCGGCTCCCGCCTTCACGCGGTACCACACTGGCCCTGCGTCATACACGCCCCAGTCACCGACGAAGCAGCGGGCCTTAACCTGAACCGGGTCCACCTCCCACGTGACCCGCAGGTAGGGCCGGCCCTCATGCTGGATGGGCGTGACGGTCTGGCCCCGCTCTGCCTGGTCGAGGACTTCCAGGTAGTCCGGCAGCAGCAGCGACACGCTGAAGCCTTCGGGAGTGTACCGGCCCTCGGCGTTGTCCACCGGAGGCATGTAGAGATTCAGGAAGTTGTCTTGGCCGCGCAGGGCCGAGAGCATGCCGCTCTTGTTGATGTTGGCGTGGGTGAAGTATAGCCGGGGCGGGTCGAAGCGGACGCCGTAGACATCCGCGGCCGGGGCGGGCCCAGCCGGCAACGCGCAGACCAGTGTCGCGGCCAACACGGACAAACCAGACAGGCGGCGTCTCATGGGTTATCTCTCCTTGGCCAGGCGAGTGCCCGGTGATGCGCGAGGGGTTCGGCGTGGCGTGCGCCCCATCCTGCGGCGCGACGTCAGTTGTCGCGCCGTGGTCCGCGCTGAAGGCGAGGCTCTCGCCGGAGACGAAGATGCGCGCGAGGGCTCTCGCGTCGGGATATCACGACCGATGTCGCGGGTCCCCGAGGAGGACAGCGCTCATGAGACAATGCGTTGAGCACGATAAAGCGCTGCGGGGTTGGGCCTCGCGCTGCGCGATCCTGTTGCTGTCGATGGGGGTGGCACAATCCACGATGGCTCAGAACGATCAGCCGCCGCTCGGGGGGGAAGGCATTGAAATCCAGGCCCTTGAGACCGGTGAGTACGTCTGCAAGACGGAAGCTTACGAGGCGCTCATCGGCCCCGACGGAAACCTGCGCGCGCTGAGCAGCGACGGGACGCCGTTCCTCGCCCAGGCAGCCGGCAACGGGCCCGCGGCCGGGCTGATTCATGATGGGCAGTTCGTGTCCCTCACGACGCTCAAACTGACGGCGTCCGACACGCTCGTGGCGGAGTGAGATCCAAAAGACCCCGCTGAATCTGTCGCAGGCTCCCCGTGTCCGCTGAACGCGCGGCTGACGTACCGGTTCCTGTCGGACAGAATCGAGCTAACGCTCGAGCAGAGCATGGACCAATACGCGCAGTTTGCGTGGGTCCCATCCGACTCCGTGCTCGCCTCACGCGATGCGCTGACCGACTGCCCAACCCCGCCCGCCGGCCCCGCCCTCTACGGCCAAACCGACCCGCGCTGGACGACGAAGGACGGCCCCGTCTTGCGGTTTGACTTCGGCGTCTGGCAACGCGGCTTCGCCAACGCCAACTGGGGCAACTTGGACCTGGACGGCCAGCGCGTCCGCTACCTGCACAACACCGTGCCGGCCGCGAGACCCTTGCAGGTGACCACCTACCCAATGGCTCACCCCGGCCCGGGGGACGCGCTGACCTTCGACATCTCCGCCGCGCAACCGGACTTCCTGCTGCCGGGCGGACAGCCGGTGCGCTTCGACATCAATGCCACCAACGCCGGCTCCGAGCCGTTGGAGGCATCCGTGCGCTTTGAGGTGCGTGACTACCTCACCCAAGAGCCCGTCGCCGGCAAGTCGACTGACCTGCAACTGGCCGCCGGGGACGCGGGCGCTATCGCGACCGATCTGACGCTCGAGCGACCCGGACCATACCGCGCGGCAATCGTGGTCGAGGGAGCAGGAGAGCCGGTGCGGAGCTTCTGGTGGATCTTCACCTACGACTTCGAGCATTACGATCCCGCCACGACTCGCGCTCCGGATTTCGAGGAGTTCTGGCAACAGGCGCTGGCCGAGTCAGCCGCAACGCCCCTCGACATCCGGATGCAGGCGTCGCCGGAGAAGAGCACGGCGACTGTCGATGCGTTCAGAGTCAGCTTCGCCACGCTGGGAGGGCGACGCATTCACGGGTGGTATTCTCGGCCCAAAGCGCCGGGGAAGTACCCGGCGCACGTGCGCTTCCCATCCTCGGGGATCTATCCCCTGGCAGGGCCCGAAATAAGCGCCGACCGCTGCAGCCTCTGGATAGTCATCCACGGCTTCGACGTGGACCTCTCGAACATCCCCGATGGCGACGATCCCGGCAAAAACTACTGGACAGCCGGGATTGAGAGCCCGAAGACCTCCATGTGGCGCACCATCTATGTCTCGCTGGTGCGCGCGGTCGACCTCATGCTTGCGCAGCCCGAGGTGGACGCCTCGCGGGTCGCCGTATTGGGCGGTAGCCAGGGAGGCGGGTTGGCCATGGTTGCTGCCGCTCTGGACCACCGCGTGGGGCTGTCCATGCCGTCCCACAGCGGCCTGCCTCGGCTGGACTGGACGGTCAAGCACGAGCCCGGATACTGGCCGTTTGGCATGAGCGCCAAGCCGGCGGACCAGACCGAGGAGGAGTTCCTACAGACCCTCTCTTACTTCGACCCGGCCAACTTCACCCAAGACATCCAATGTCCCGTGGTGGCGGACATCGGCCTGATGGACACGGTGACGGCCGCCGGGAACCAGATCTGCGCGCTGGCCCACGTGCCCCGCGGGTCGCTCTACATGGTCTGCTCCCCCTGGGCCATGCACGGAGGAGGCTCGCGGGCGCCCAACCTGGCGCCAGCGTGCTACGACCGCTTCCGCAAAGGCAAAGAACCGATTCTCACGCCAAGCCGTCCCTGAATGCCGACATGAATCCACCAGATCCTCGTGCCCAACAGAGGGGAGAGCGACATGCGTAACGCTATCGGATTCGCGCTCGTATTCTCGGCGGCCGTCGGGGCGCAAGACAGCCCGGCGGTTCTGTTCGCTGGGGCGGGTCACCATCGCTGCAGTTTTGGCGCAGCAACGAGGCTGAACGACGCGGGTTACGCGGTGAACCAGGTCGACCGCCCGGGGCTCGACGACCAGCCGCTGACGTGGGACGAAGCCAAGCAGCACAACGTCATCGTGGTGACTCGCATCGGCATGGCCAACGCCGACCTGACGCTCCCCGACCACGTCCAAGAGAGCATCGCGACGCTGCAGCGCTTCCTGGAAGAGGGTGGCGGGATTCTCTGGAGGGGACCTTCGGCCAGAACGCGACGCGCAAGCCCCCCCCCAGGACGCGTTCCTGAACCCTCTCGGCCTGACGCCGCTGTTCGCCGAGATGCCGTCCGACCCCGAGACGGAGGCGGTCGGCACGGCATGGAAGATCGCCTTCGCGCGCGCGGGCCAGATCGCCGATTCACCGATTACCGAGGGCGTGACGTCGCTCTGGTACCCCGTCCCGAAGAAACGAATCGGCGCGCAGAACCACACCATCTCGTTCACGGCGGATGAGTCCTGGGATGTGCTCATCCGTGGCTCGCGGTCATCGTTCACGAGGGCGGGCGCGTTGCAGCAGAACTCGCCGACGGAGCCAGGGACGCATGCCGGCGACGTGCCGATCGTGGCCGCCCGCGAGGTCGGCAAGGGGCGCATCATCTACCTCGGGATCACGCCGGAGTACGTCACCGGCCCCCATGCGGAGACGACGCTGGAGAGCGTCGTGCTGGAGCGGGGGATGAAGCAGACGCCATCGCATGGGCTGAAGCTGCTGGAGAACGCGCTGGCGTGGCTGGCGGAGCCGTCGCAGGGCACGGATCTGGGCGGCGCGACGATGGAGGCCGCGCTGCTGGATGACCCTCACCAGACGAGATTCGGCGAGCCGTTTGCGTGGCCCGAGCAGGCCACGTTCCCGCCTGTCGAGCCCGCGCACCCCGGGGTCATCGGCCCGCAAACGGCCTATTCGAGCGGGTCGGGGACGGTGGATGAGTGGGTGGCGGGCGCGAAGGAGGCGGGACTGGCCTACCTCGTGTTTCTGGAGGACTTCCGCGAGCTGTCTCCCGAGGAGTTCGCCGGACTGAAAGCCGACTGCGCGAGGGTAACGACGACCGAGTTCACGGCGGTGCCGGGCTTTGTCATCGACGATGAGGTGGGCAACCACTACCTGTACTTCGGGACGACCTTCCCCTATCCGCCCGCGAAGTTCCTGTCCGAGGACGGGACGGTCTTCCGCTCGCGCGATCCCGAACTCAACGCCTCGGAGCCGTACATCCCCGGCCAACTCAGCATGACGACGCTGGACTACGCGTATTCTCTCTCGAGCTTCAAACTGACGGCCGGGAACTACCTGTTCGGCCAAGACGCGGCGCCGTTCGCGAACTTCTTCTGCAACTGGGACGCGACGGGCGTCGTGACGAGCCGTGGCGGCGAGTTGGTCGAAGACGCGACCGACGAGTACCTGCAACTGGTCGACTTCGGCAATGGCCCCGTGCCGCTGGCGATCGAGCACATCGATTCGCCTGCCGAGCTAGCGCACGCGAAGTGGCGCACGGTTCTCCGCATGCCCGAGGAGGGCGCGAGCGTCATCGGGGGGACGCTGCGCGAGGAGACGAAGATCGCCGGGTACTGGAACATGTGGCACTTCTACCCGGACAACCCGTCGAAGATCTACATCACCTCGGGACCGAGCATCGACTCATGGAGCTACTTCGGCCCGCGCGACTATGAGGGCAACCAGCGCGGCGATTTCGTCTGGCAGGGACTGAGGTGGGTGCTTCGAGGGAAGGTGAGTTCGGATGTCGGCCTAGCCGCAGTGACTGTCCACGATGGCGAGGAACTGTTCCGGCGGTACCTGCCGGGCGGGGCGGGCGAGTACGAGTTCACGCTCGACCTGACCCACGACAAGCAGCACAACCTCGTGGTGATCGCGACCGACACCGAGGGCAACCGAGCGATCAGCGGCGAGCAGTGGGACCGGAACCATCGGTTCGAGGAGTTCATGTGCGCGGATCGCAACAACCAGCTCTCATACGGCTACCAACGAAGAGCCGACGGCACGGGCGTCCTCGTCGGCGGAAACCAGACGCTGGCGACGCCGAATAAGCGACTGGCGGCGCATGTCTCGCCAGCGGCGACGTTCAAGAATGACGGCCTGCTCGGCGCGCCGGCGTTCGATGGAGCGGCCGGCGGCGAACCGGATATGATCGAGCAGGTGCTGACCCATGCCGACGGGCGCGAGATCATGGCGCCGAATGTCAGCGAATCGAAGCGACTGCTCCACACCTCGGACGTGCACATCGGGGAGAGCCTCCGGGAGCACGTCTTCGCGGACGGAATCACGGCGCATAATGTCTGGCACACGCTATGGCGGACCGAACCGGCAACGGATTTCACGCTTCGCCGGAGGAGCCATGCGTTCCAACTCGATCCCGATAGCCCGCTGGCCGTGTTCCTGTGGGACTTCGAGGTCACGCTGCTTCGCGACATCGCTGGCGATGGATTCAGATTGGCGTTCCTGAGGCCGGGAGAGTCAGAGCTATGGTCGGTGCGGACCAGCGAGGGCGAGGCGCTGTCTGGCTTATGGGAGGAGACGCAGTTGTCGACGAGGCGGCAGGTAGAGCGACCGTTTGGGCTGGGCGCGTGCGGGGCGTATGTCGAGTCGCCGCTCGGCGGCGTGGCGATGTATTCGTTGACGGAGGGGCTTGGGCTGCGGATGTGGTTGCCGACGCGTGGAAATCTCTACGCCAATATACCGCCGGAGACGGCGCCGAGCAAGGCCGGCGAGACGCAGACAGCGTCGCTGCTGTTCGTGGGGATCCCAAGGGCGACGCCCTACACGAAGCACCTGCCACTCAGCAGCACGGAGGTGGTGGAGCGGTTCTATCGCGACTTTGGCCTCGATGATGGCGAGCCGGAGTATGCCTGCGAGGCCGACGCGGGGAGCCTGACGGGGCAGCGATACATCCTCGACGTTGACGGGAGCGAGGAGCAGTGCTTCTCCGGGAAGCTGACGGGCAACTTGATATCGAGTCTGCCGATTCGAGTGGGCGGGCTGAACGACGAATGGTCGGCCTACCTGCTGGACCGAGCGTTGGGGAAGGCGAGGCCCGTTGGCGTTTTCGAATCGCAGGCCTGGGCGACGGTCCCGATGCGAGGCGAGGCGGATCTGTTCATCGGACACCCAATCATCGCCGACAACGACGCCGCGCATATCCAGGTCACGCAGTCGGGCGAGGCGGCGTGGACGCTTGAGGTGCATAACCCGCTGGACGAGCCCGTGAGGGTGACGGTGCGGAAGAACCCCAAGTTCGACCTGCTGGAGAGCAGCGCGTTTTCGCAAGAGACGCTTGACATCCCGGCGGGATCGTCCGCGTTCCGCGCCCTGTAGGCCGACCCGAGGCCCAGCGTCGTTGGAGATGAGGTCAGCATGAGACTTGCACTGGTCAAACGTATCGGCATCGTCGCGGCACTGTGCCTGGCGGCGCCGATTCCCTGCCGAGGTGACGAGTCGCTCATGGAGAACGTCAAGCGCCTGTGCGAGGACTACCTGGAGGGGTTCGGGAGCGCGCAGACCGGCCTCGCGTATCATCATCGGCTCAACGGGCCCACGGGCTTGGACGTCCTCGAGCGCCCCGAGGAGATCGCCAAGGGCCGAGTCCGGGGCAAGGACATGCCCTACGGCTACGGCTCGGGAATCCAGGATGTGGCGCTGGAGAACGGGCATCTCCTCATCGCGCTGTGTGAGGCCCACGAGGCCACGGGCGACGAGTTCTTCGCCCAAACGGCTCGTCGTATCTTCGAGGGCATGAAGCTCGTGGCGACGGTCAGCCCCGAGCCTGGCTTCGTGCCTCGAGGCCCCCACCCCGATGGACGGAGTTACTACCGCGACTCGTCCCTCGATCAACACACGACCTTCGTCTACGCGCTCTGGCGCTACCATCGGAGCCCGTTGGCGACCGGGGCCGACAAGGCCTTTATCGCGAGTGAACTCCAGGAAATCGCCGAGCGACTGGAGCGCTACGACTGGGGAATCCGTGTCGAGGATGGCGGGGAGGTTGCCCATGTCGGCTTCTCATGGCTCCAATTCACGCGCGTCGGGGCCACAGTGCTCCTGGCGGTGCTGGCCGCCGTGCAGGACGTCACTGGCGATGCTCATTGGGAGGCGCTCTACGAGGAGTTGGGAGCGGAGAAGAGCGGACGCCGCTGGGAGCTACTGAGCGCCACGCCGGAGGCTGAGTGGGCGCCGTTCACGCTCTACAGCAACCAGTTCCCCGTTGGGTTGGCGGTGCTGGGCGACACCGAGACGGATCCGGAGAAACGCCAGAGCCTGGCGGCGTACCGCGACTCGATGGCTGAGCGCATGCTGCGCTCGAACGTGTTCGACGAATCCGCCTGGCGGAGGTTGGATTGGGCGGGCAACTTCCCTGACAAGGCCAACCGTCCGGATGACTGGGAGGAGCAGGAGACGGAGAAGCTCCTGGCGCCGTTCGGACTGTCGCTGGGCCGGCCGACTGCTGCCGCCGACCTGCTTTCCAAGTTCGACCCTGAGCTTCTCGGGGCCCAGGACTGGCGGATCAGGAAGGTCAACGAGAAGCTCTGCTTTGGGGTGCCCACCGTTGCGTTCCACGCGGCTTTGCTGGCCGATGACCCAGCCCTGGGCACGGAGATCGCCCCGCACGTGCGCGACATGGTGAGAAAGATGCTCGTCGGCGGCGAGCTGTACACCCATGGCGAGAACTACAACCGGGCGGTCGTCCTGAGTCTCCATCTGCTCGCCCTCGAACATCGAGCGAGATAGCGCCGCTCGGCCCTCCAGGCCCGGGCGACGGTTGCCTACGTCCCGCGCGACTGACGCCGGCGGGTTGGCTTCCTGCGTCACGTCAGAACCGTCATGGTACGTATCCATCCCGATCGTGCTCGCCGCCCTGCGGCGAGACCCCACATGAGGCCCTGCCGCAGGCAACGGATCTATCGGTTCACTCGGATCTGAGTCATCCCTCGACTCGACGATCCATCCGCGCTCTTCGCCGAGATCTCTACTAGGTACATGCCGGTCGGCACCGCCAGGCCACTGTCGGACATGGCGTTCCAGAGCAGGCTGTTGCGGCCTTTCGTGGCGTCCATCTGCGTGGCGACGCGTCGAACCACGCGCCCGGCGATATTGCGGATCGTCACGTCCACGTCAGCGTCCGCGCTGAGCGTGAACAGGATCTCAGCGCCGACCCGCGTCGGTGCCGCCAGTACCTGCGCGACGGTCACCGTCCCGCCCGCCCCACTATCGGGGTGTTGGTGTTCGTAACACCCCATGTCAACCGCATCGCCGCTGGTCCGGTCGTTGCCGATGAGGTCGAGATCACCCGAATCCACCACGCTGCTGTCGCCGGTGTCGATGGGCGTGTCGGGAGCCGGCAGCGCTGCCAGCTGGAAAGTCGTCGCGCTCGGCCATGGGCAGGCTCTCGTCCCCGTTCGTTCCCGCAAGGTCGACAAACGGATCCGGACCGTCGACGATGTTGGTGGAATCCGGGCTGGCAACCGTCGTTGACCCGATGTACGAGTAGGTCGCGGGCAACGTGATGTCGCTACCATAGTATGGGGTGGATGGATTAGTCACCACATTGCCCCATACGATGCAGTTGGCGACAGTCTTGCCCCCGTGATTCGAGCCCGACCAGATGCCTCCCCACTTCTGCCCGGCGGTGTTACCGGCGACTGTGTTGCCTGCCGCTCGGATGGTCGCCCCCGTCTCCATCGTGCTCAACTCGAGCCCTCCGCCGCGGTTCCCCGCCTGATTCCCGATGATGAGGTTCCCGAGTAGGAGAACGTTGCCGCCGGCATAGGCCTGCACGCATATGCCCGCGCTGTCCAACGACTCGTTCTCGACCACGACATTGTGCGCGATGACAACTGAGAGATCGCCCTCAATACGCATCCCTCCAGCCCATCCGTTCTGGGCGATGTTGCCGGTGATCCGGTTGCGCTCGACCAAAGACGGGCCCGTGGGGCCGTCGCTCCCCCCGAGGTATACCCCCGCGCCGCTGTAGCGCATGGAATCGGTTGTGTTGTCGAGGATGTCATTGTCACGGAGCGTCACGGTCGCATCTAGTGCGAACAGTCCCCCGCCACTGGTGTAGATGTCGTCCGAGTGGCAACTGTTGCCCGATATCGTGTTGCCCTCAAGCACGACTGAGCACGAACCCAACCACAGACCGCCGCCATTGGCGCGGGCACTGTCGGACCGGTTGTCAGCGATGGTGTTGTCGGTAATCTGGGCGGTGCATCCACTGCCGATCCACAGCCCGCCGCCGTTGTCGGACGCATTGTCGATGATGTCGCTGTTGGTGAGCGTCAGATCGCTCCCGTCCTCAACAAGAATGCCTCCGCCTCGGCCGTTCAACGTGCCCTGAGGACGCCGATCGCCGTTGCCGCTGATGATGTTGTCGTCGAGCACGGCCGTAGCGTCCCGCTGAACAATAACGCCTGACCCGGCGTTACCTGTGATCTCGTTCCTATCATACATGTGTAGATCCACGCCATATGCCAAGACGCCATTGCCCGCGCCGTTCCGGATCTTGTTGCGACACATGTCAATGCGGAAGTGGTTCGCATCGCCAGATCCCAGAGCTACCGTGTAGGATCCCGGGTGGTTGCCCTCGAAGATGCAGTCGCTGATGGTGATCCGCGACCCTGGGCGGGCGTTGGCGGCGTTCAGGGCCCCGCGATCGCTATTGATGAACCTAAGGCCGCAGACGGTGGTCTCCATCGCCTGCCCGCTCCCGTCGATGGTGAGACAGAGCCCGCTGCCGCCACCATCGACGGTGGTAGCGCTGGGGTCCCCCGGGTCGCCGGTCAGCTCCAGGCTCTTCTGCCTCACCACGAGGTTCTCGTAGTACGTGCCTGCCGCGACGTTGACCGTGCCGCCGGTCGCCACGGCGTCTATGCCATCCTGGATCACGGCGAAGGCATTATGGCCCCAGGTGTGACCGCCGTTGGCGCCCGTCTCGGTGTAGCCGTCGTCAACCCAAACGACTGCGGGCGGTCCTGCGGCCTCCTGCAACTCATACGCGCCCATGTCGACCGCATCGCCGAAGATGCGCGGGTTGCCGAGGATGTCGACGGCGTACTCGCCGACCACAGTGCCGTCGCCATGGTTGACACACGGGGAGCCCGGCAGCAGTGCGTGCGGATCACTGCCCGTGCCGACAAAGGAGGGGTCATCGGAGATGTTGCCTGTCCCGGCCGTCTCGCCCGTTCTGATGTCTGAGTAAGTCGCCGCGGAGCCCGAGAGATCGTCCGCGGCATTGCCCCATATGATGCAGTTCTTAATGGTGGCTGGGGATGTCTCGTCGGGGTACTGGACGACGATCCCGTTGCCGGCGTTGCCGGCGATGGTGTTGTTCACCAGCGTGGCCGAGCCGTTGTAGATGCGCACTCCCGGGCTCGCGATCGGGGACGTGTTCCCGGCAATGACGTTGTTAACCGCGACAAAGTTCGCGGTCGTGACGGGCCCGCTCGCGCCACCAGGGGACCACGTCACGATACCCCCGGTTCCGCCCGAGTTGCCGATGATGGAGTTGGCGTTCAACGAGACTTCCGACCCCAACATGACAAGCGCCGCGCCAGACCCGGCGCACTCGTTTGCACTGAACGTGTTCCCAGTAATCGTTGCTACCGTGCCATTAAGGTACGCGCCGCCTCCCTCTGTTGCGGTATTGCCCTCGATCACGTTGTCAGTCAGCACTACCGTGCAGCGATGGGCATAGAGGGCGCCGCCGCCGGTGCCGGGGGCGTGGTTCCTGCGGATGGTGTTGTTATCGAACACGTATGTGTAATTGCTGCCGCTGCACGCCACCGCGCCGCCCGAGTCGCCAGCCGTGTTGTCCTCGATGACGTTGTCTGTAAGGGTCGAGTCTCCGGCAAGGTAGAACGCTCCCCAGCTGGTCCGCGAGGTGTTGCCGATCACCCGATTGTTCGTCGCAATCAGCGGGGCGCTAGACCCTCGGAAGGCAGAGCCAGCGTTGGCCTCGTTGCCTTCGAAATCACAATCGGTCAACTCGACGGTCGTGCCGGCTGCGGAGATCGCACCGCCGCCAACGACGCACGTGTTGTCGATGAAGCTACAGCCCTCGATCACAGCCGGCCCGCCATAACACCGCTTGAGGTTTACGGCGCCACCATAGCCCTCGGACGTGTTGCGCTCGAACAAGGTGTTGGTCAGCGCCACCGTGATCGCGAGCGCGCCGGCTCCGTCCCCGGTGACGAAGAGCGCACCGTGCGACGTCGCTTTGTTGTCTGAGAGCCTGCACGAGTCGATCGTGATCGACGTGCGTTCCACCAGGATCGCGCCGCCGCTTCCCAACTCGGCAAGCACGTCACCATTCTGGAAAGTGAGTCCGGACAGACTGACCGGATTCAGGCCGTCCACGACATGGAGGCAACGATCCGTGCCCCCCGCGTCGACGAAGGTGGCATCGCGGCCTGCTCCTTGGAGCGTGACGGACTTCTAGATGAGAGTCAGATTCTCCGCATACGTCCCTCCGGCTACGTTAACGGTGCCAGCCTCCGTCACCGCATCGACACCGTCCTGGATCACGGCAAACGCGTCGTAGCCCCATTCGTGGCCGTCGTTGGTTGCTGTCTCGTCGTAGTCGTCGTCCACGTAGACCACTGCGGGCGGCACGCGCGTGAAGACGGGAGTGATGGCCCTATCCCCGTCCATCGCCACGGTGAGCTGTGGGTCGTCGCCCTCCGCGTCGCCCGTCCACTGATTGAAGACATACGTCTCGTGGGGATCGATCTCGAGCGCCACGGTCGTGTCAGGCGCATGGATGCCCTCGTAGGGGAGTTCGTGAGGCACGCCGTCGACGTTCAGCGTGGCGCCCGTGCCATCAACAACGAGGATGTACCCCGGCGTGATGATCTGCCATCCCGGAGGCGACACGTTCCCGCGCTTGTCCTTGGAAAACGCATGGATGATCGCTTGCTCGTTGACCAGCCGCTTGATCGCGACGACTGCCGCGCCCGGCGGAGCCGGCACGTGCTCGAACTGAAGCTCCACATCGCCCGGCGCCATCGCGACGTCGTTACCCACGGGCTGGATGGTAAGGTAGAGGTCAGACAGCTCTGACTCGTCGGTGGCCGTGATGTCGACCCAAACGGAACCGGGCTCGGCCGGATCATCCGTCTCCTGGATCGTGACCGTGGGTGGGATCATCTCAAGCGGGATGATTGCTTGCTCCGCCCACTCAAGGACCACTGCACCCGACTCGTCGACCACGTCGCCGTGCACGACCACAACGTCGCCCGGCAGAAGAGCGCCAAGGGGGATGATCTCCGTGCCACCCGGTGGGATCTCGTTTCCGTTGGCCGCCCGGTCGTATCCGGTCTCGGAATCGCCCAGCGTACCCTCCCAAAGCGGCAGCTTCGATAGAGCGTCGATGATTGCCAGTCCTTGGTCGGTCCACTCGGTGGGTGGATTCGGGGCGTTCTTGCCCTTGCCGCTGTTCTGCATCTGATTGACGAAGGTCTGCACGTGCTGGGCGGAACTAGCCCACCACGGCTGCGCGGTTGCCAGGTCCATGGCAGGCGGCTCGTAGGCTGCGTCGCCCGTTGCCTTATCGTCTAGAGCTTTGTCCAGCTTCTGCGTGAGGCTGTTCTTCCAGCCATTGTTGAAGTCCGAGGCCGCGATCTCGGCCTGGAGCGCGGCGATTGCCGCGGCTATCGCCGCAGTCTGGTCGCGGAAACCACTCAGCTCCGTGATCTGGCCCAGCTCTTGCGGAGTGAGGGGTTCTTCGAACTCCAGCACTTCCACGCGGTTCAGAGGAATCGGCAGCGGGACCGGCTGATCGTGAGTCAGATGCCAGTAGTACGTGCCCGCGATCTGGATGATCTCGCCGCCACCGGGGATGGCGCTCTCATCCTTGAGAACATTCACGCTGTCGCCTGCGCCGGTGCGCCAGCGCAAGTCCTTCAGCCGACAGCTCGAGTCAGTCGTGCTCCACCCGACTTTGATCGTGTTATCCCAGGCGAAGGGCCGACCCGTCGCGGGGTTGATCTGCGGCTCCCGGACGGTGTTGTAGTTGAGACGCGTCGTGTACGCGCCGCCCGAGACGACATACGCCGGCACGGCCACGCTCCACGGATTGCGCCAGCCGTCGTACTGCGACTCGACGATCTCCAACGCATCAGTAACGGCGCGAATCTTCACGTTCGGCGCGTTGCCTTGGAGATCAGCCGGTAGCTTGAAGCGGAACGCCTTGTCATAAGCCGCGTTGGCCGCCTGACAGGCGAACAATCCGAGTAGAGCCACGACTGAATACCGGAGTAATGAACGTGACATGAGAGCAGCCTCCTCAGAGATGAGTGAAGCCACCGACGCGCGGAGGCGCCGATGGTACACAAGCAACGATGGCTCGCACGTGGAGCCGGGCATCAGGGAAATACGACAGAGGGCTGCATCGCTCTCGAGGGGGCCCGGCGGATCAGAGCGCCAGGCGAAATGCCAACTGCTGCGTTGGCATGGGATGCGTCAGATTACCAGAGCGTGAACTCGACGCGATCGGTTGCCGGCCGGGTCAGCCAGCCGCGGCGACCGACCGCCTGTCGGCCTGGTCTACCTCGCGCTCGTCCAGTTCAGCGCGCAACTCATCCACGCGTCTCGCCACTTCGCGATAGGCGTCGCTCAGTTGCTCGCACTGCCGCCAAAGCTCCGAGGCTTGCGCGGTCGTTGTACGCAACTCTTGGTCAAGATCAGAGATCGTTGGATCATCGTTCATGTCGTCCACGTGCCCCCTGAGACCTGTCACTCGTCGCCGTACCGAGCGATGAGATCGGCGATGTCCTCATGCCCCACCTCGGTGGCAAGCTGCAACGCGGTCCTGCCTTTCGCGGTGACGATGCGTACATCCGCGCCCTTGACCAGGAGTAGCTCTACCGCCGCCACGTGTCCTGCTTCCACGGCATGGTAGAGCGACGACGCCTCCCGGCGGTCCAGGGCGTCAATGTCGGCGCCCTCTTCCAGCAGCAGCGCCATCACGTCTGTCTGCTCTCGTCCGGCGGCGCAGTGCAGAGCCGTCTCCGCGCTGTAACCCATCTGCAATCCTACTTCGGCGCCATTTGCCAGCAGCATCTCGACCACGTCTACGTCTCCGGTGAGGGCCGCACAACCGAGAGCCGTCTGCCCCCACGCACCCGTGGCCTCATTCACGTCCGCGCCTGCGTCGAGCAACTCCTGCATCAGTCCTTGGTCGCCCACACCCGCGGCGGCAGAGAGGGTCCATTCCGCACCGTGATCCGCCAGGACCTCGCAGAGGTCGATGCCCCAGTATGAGTAGTACGCGGCCATATCCATCGGTGTCGCCCCGCTGTTGTCCCTGACGTCTACAGCGGCGCCATGGTCTAAGAGCACCTGTGCCACGCCGTAGTCTTTCTGAGTCGCCAGGTGCAGCGCAGTCTTCCCGTCCCGGCCCGCGAGCGTCAGATCGGCCCCCGCGTCCAGCAGCAGCGCGACCACGTCTACGTGCCCTAGCCTAGCGGGCATATGAATGGGCGCAGCGCCGTTGTTACCCGTGGCGTTCACATCGGCGCCGTTGTCCAGCAGCAGTGCCACTAGGTCTGCGCGCCCGGTCTTCGGCCATTTGGCGGCCTCGGCTCCCGTGGCGCACAGGAGCGGCGTCCCACCGTTCTGATCCGCGGCATTCACGTCCGCTCCTCGCTCAATCAGCAGTCGTGCCACCTCAAGATGGTCCCCCTCCACCGCCCAATGCAGCGGGGTCCAACCGTTATCGTCGGCGGCATCCACGTCCATACCCTCGCCCAGCAGCAGCGCGACCATGTCTCGCTGTCCGGCCCACGCGGCATAGTGAATGGGAGCCTTGCCCTGATCATCAGCGGCCTGCAGGTCCGCTCCGCCTTTGAGCAGCAGCGCGACCACGTCTGCGTGTCCGGCCCGCGCGGCCTGATGCAGCGGCGTCCGCCCCAGAGGGCACGTGGCATCAACCGCCGCGCCAGCTTCGAGCAGCAATTCGACCACATCGGCACGGCCTTTCCACGCCGCGCAGAACAGCGCCGTCAGACCCGGAGGACGCGTCGCGGCATCAACCTCCGCGCCGGCTTCGAGCAGCAGCTCGGCGACATTGGCATGGCCCGTGACGGCGGCAAACCTAAGAGGTGTCACGAGCCCGAGTTCGGCTTCATCCGGGTTCGCGCCGTCCGCCAGCAGCTCCGTGGCCTTCTCGACGTTCCCCAGGCCGGCGGCAATCTCAATACTCCAACGCCCTCCCCTGGTCAGCATCAGCTCCGCCACGTCTGCGTGCATATTCATGACCGCTTGCCCCAGCGGAGCCCAGCCGTGTTCACCGCAAGGGAGGGCAATATCAGCGCCGATATCCAGGAGTAATTCCACCATCTCCCTCTGGCCGCTGATCGCTGCATTGTGAAGGGGGGCATGGCCCTCCTCATCCAAGGCGTTGATGTCGGCGCCGCCGTTAGGATACCGCGCGCCCGCGTCCAGCAGCAGAGCAACCACGTCCGCGTGCCCGTGCTCTACGGCCTGATGAATGGGAAGGCGGCCACGATCATCGGCGGCGTGCAGGTCCGCGCCTCGCTCAATCAGCAGTCCTGCCACGTTGGTATGGCCTCTAAACACCGCCCAACTCAGCGGCGTCCGGCCGTCATGGGTCGTGGCATCAACCGCCGCGCCGGCTTCGAGCAGCAACCTGGCGACCTCGGTATGGTCTGTGTTGGCCGCAAAGTGGAGAGGCGGTGTGGACCCGACTTCGGCTTCCGCAGGATCGGCGCCGCCAGCCAGCAATTCCTTGGTCTTCTCGACGTTCCCCACTCCGGCGGCAACCTCAAGACTCCAGTGCCCTCCCCTTGTCAGCATCAACTCCACCACGTCGGTGTAGCCCCTCCAGGCCGCCCCCTCCAGCGGAGTCCAGCCGATACTACGCTCGGAGAGGTCAAGATCAGCGCCGCTATCCAAGAGGAATTCCACCATCACCCTCTGACCGGTTTTCACCGCCCAATGAAGGGGGCTCATGCCCCACTTATCCTGGGCGTTGATGTCGGCGCCGTCGTCGAGATGCGCCTCGACCGCAGCGATGTCGCCCGCCTCGGCGGCCTCGTATATGGTCAACTCTGGGCCGGGCTCGGCAACCGGAGCCTCGGGATCGTCTTGCGCGCGCGCGGTCTGCAGACGGACTGCGCTGACCGTGCCGATCACGAGGACGGCACAGACAGCGATGGCGACCTTGAGCCCGCGGGAGAGGTGAACCGTCGGCACGCCCTTCGCCATGAGGGTCCGCTGAACGCGGCGGATGAGGTTTCGCCCGCGGAACTGGCAGGCGAGGCCACCGGCGGCGGAGATGGTCTCCGCCCATTGCAGGAGCGAGTCGGCGTAGGGACGGCGTTCGCCAGTCAGCGCGATAGCCCAGTCGTCGCAGGCCTCCTCGGCCGAGGTGACGAGCGATCTGCACGCAACCCACGCGCCTGGATGCCACCAGAGCAGCGCGAGCGTGACGCGCGCCGCGAGCTGCACCAAGAAATCGTGCCGCCGGATGTGGGCCAGTTCATGGGCGAGGACGGCTTCGGCTCCCGGCGCAGCCGTGTCCAGGTCGTCCGACACGATGAGCGAAGGTCTGATGGCACCGAACACGACGGGCATCGACACATCCGTCGAACGCAGGACGCGGGGTGCTCGCGTGAGGTCCAGGCGCTCGGCAAGGCTCGACACCATGGCGCCGACCGCCTGATCGGTCGACTCGCGCGCGCGCCGTAGCGCCCGGCGGGCCGAGACAACGTCACGCATCAGGAGAAGCGCCCCGACCAGGCATCCACCAGCCCACAGCCAGGGAAGGGCCTTCAGTGGATCGATGGCAGCCCACCAGGGCGGGGACGCGGCCACGGAGGGCGGGAGTTCGGGCATCTCGACGGAAACCATCGCCATCGGATCGAGGGGGGAGACGATTGGCACGGAAATCGTAACCGGCTCAACGGGGAGCGCATTCCACACGAAGACGGCGGCAGGCAGTACCCAAAGCGCGAGCAGGGCCACTCGCCAGAGCGTGCTCCGCAATGCGGGAGACTTCAGCGCATAGCGGCACAGCAGCCACATCGCGGACACGAGGATCAGCGAGCCTCCGACGCCATATACCAGCACCTCATTCATCATCGCCATCACCCTCCCCGTCCAGCAGCTCCCTCAGTTCGGCCAAGGCCTCGGGCGACACGTCGCCCTCCTTGAGCAGCGCCGCCATCAGGCGGGTTGGCGAGCCGCCGAAGACGCGATCCATGACGTCGCGCAGCACCTTACCGCGCACGTTACCGGCGTCAGGCGTGGGTTGATAGACGAACGACCGGCCGCTCTTCGTGTGGGACGCCAGGCCCTTCTGCTCAAGCGTACGCAGCACCGTCATGACCGTGTTGTAGCGGGGGCGCGCCTCCTCGGAGAACTGCTCCAGAACATCGTAAACAGTGCCCTGGACCAGGTCCCGGAGGATGTCGAGAACTTCGAGTTGCAGTTCGCCTACGTCGCTGATGCGGTTGCTGCGATCGCGCTTCATAGATGTCACCTTACTACATAATACTATGTATCTAATACTGCGTCAATAGTATACTCTTGGCACCCATGACATTCGCGGCCCCACGCGATACTGATCGCCCGCTGAGGGGCTTACTGCACCGGCCCGGCGCGGAGGACGACGTTGTCGATTGCACATGCGTCGAAGTAATGCGTGAATTCGCTCCGGATCCGCAGGTGCTGGACGTCAGAAAGCACCGCTAGCAGTTCGTCTCGAGTCGCCAACGGCCCGTCCGTCGTCCCTCTGCGCCACCCGCCCGATTCGTGGAACTGGACGCTATAGGGAGTCCAGTCCACGCCAGGGCTGTACGGCGCGTCGTAGACGAGTTTCGTGCCGCCCCCAACGAGCGTGATGTCATCGTCGTCGTAAGTCTCTGACCCAAAGATCCCCTGCCGAAGCTCGAAGTCGAGCGTGCCGCCATAGGCCCGCGATATGTCGCCCATGAATTCAGATGGCGGGCGCCAGCCCATGGTGGTGCCGAAGGACAGGTCATAGGCGCGGATGTGGCCATCACGATGGCGGAACCCGAAAGCATCACCCAGGCAGCTCCACCCCTCCGCATCAGTGTCGAACGTGCTTCGCGCCAGGGCTACGGGGTCGGCTACGGCCGACACGGCATCGGGAGAGCCGAGACGGGTCAGGACCGACGCTGCCGAGCGGCGCACGCGAGGGTGTTCGTCCTCAAGCGCGGCAGTCACGTCGGGGAGGACGTCACCCCATTCGCCGGGCCGGAGGTCGCGCTGAGCCATCGTAGCGAGCGCCGAGGCCCCGCTCCACCGCACGGCTGGGAACGCGTCGGTGAGAGTGAGCCCCAGCTCCGAGACCATTTCTCCCAACGCGGCCTCATCGGTGATTGTCCTGCCCAGCCGGCCCGCGGCGCGAGCGGATGCCCAACGAACACCCGCGTCGTAATCTTGCAGACCCGCCATCAGCGGCGTAACGAGGATATCCAGCTCCTCGGCGCCGTCTGTCGCAACACACAGCGACGACACCGCGTTAGCCGCCGAGAATCGCACAACTGCGGCCTCGTCCAACAGAGCGTCCGCCAGCGCATCGACCGAGGCCAGGAGCACGGATGGATCGGTTCCGCGTAGCGTTAGAGCCTCGATTCCCTGAACAGCGAGCGCTCGGGCGGCGGGTCGCACGTCGTAGACGCGCAGAGCGAATTCGCGAACCACGTCGACCATCGTTTCACGGTCGATGCCTTCGATGGCGGTAAGGGCTCGTGTCGTGGGGCCGAGTGTGGCCATGTCACCCTTGCGGAGTGCCCGGTGCAGACCGGGAACCGCCGCATGGAGCGGCGTGTCGTCGTCCATGTCCCTTGCGCACAACCAGACTCCTATTGACGCTCCGCGTGGCGCAGCCCCAGGCTCCAGTCTGCTCACCATCGCGGCGATCGCCGGCAGGCGCAGCTCTCTGCCGACCCTCGGGGCGGCATGTCCCACCAGTTCAGCCGCGCAATCCCAAGCAGTCGGATCTCCACCGATCAGCTCCTGCTCCGCCCGCTCGACAGCGTGGTCCAATACGGCTTCATCCTCCACCTCCGTACAGACCACCTTCAGCGCCGCCCGGACATACCAACCTGGCCCATCTCCCCCTTGAGTCAGTCGGTCGAATACCTTGCCGAGAACAGGTTGCAGCTCATCCACGCGCCGCAGTCGCGTGGCGACCACCGCAAGGGCCGCCGCGCTGTTGTTCCGCGTTTCTCTGTCCTCATCGCTGAACGCCGCCGTAAGAGCGGCAAAGACGAGCTCGTAAGCATCGCGGTCCGTGCGGACCACGACCGAGGAAGAAATGGCGCTAACGGCGGCTCTGCGCACTTTGGGGTCGGGATCGTCGCACGCCGCCACCATGGCATCGAGCGTGTCCTTCAGAATCGCTTCTCCCCCCAGCGAGCGGGCGGTGCGCCCAACTTCCCGGAGGGCCCGGGCCCGGTAGGAGAACCCGGGGTCTTGCAGCAGCGAGACGAAGGCCCCATGCGCGGCGCTGAGAGCGTCTTCATGGTATAGCCGGAACCCGACTTCCTGCAGGGCCCGAGCGGCGTAGTAGCGGGTCAGGGAGTCGTCGTGACCCACCACGCGGGTCAGGGGCTCAACCGCGGCGGAGAGCCGTTCCGCATCGGGAACGAGTGGGGCCACGAGGATCAGACAGTAGGCCGCCCACGTCGGGTCTGAAGTGTCGTCGCCGCCGAGCATCGTCAGAAGCGGGTCGATCGTCGCGTTCAGGGATGAGTAGTCGTCGATCTTGCGGGCGACGGCGCCGAGGGCCCGGGCAGCGTACTGGCGGGTTCCAGCGTCGTCGTGACTCAGCAACCGGGTCAGGGGCTCAACCGTGGCGTTCAGCGATGGCTTGTCGCTGAGGTTGGTTGCGACGCTGCCAAGGACCCGGGCGGCCTGTGACTGCACGGTCGGGTCAGCATCGCTGAGGCTCGCGATCAGCCCAGGGAGGTATACGGCGAGGTCGACCTCACGCTCTCCGTCGCCGGCGAAGTTGGCGAGTGTCCCAATGGCGAGCACTCGCGTGTGCGTATCTTCATCGCGTGCCAGGTCGACGGCCGCCGCGAAGGCAGTCTCGAGGGCCTCTGCGTCGTCGAAGTGGCGCGCTAGCATTCGCAGGTTGACGCAGGCAAACCACCGGACAGGGCGGATCTCATGCCCAAGCAACTCGAGTATCCTGGGCATTACCTGCTCTGCGGCTCCCCTGTCGTCGAGTTTGGTGATGGCAAACGTCAACGCCGCCATGGCCTGTCTGAGCACGCCCTCGTGGTCGTCGTATATCGCGCGCGTCAAGGGCTCGATCATCGCTGCCACGACAGCGTGGGCGTCGATCCTCTGAACAGCCCCCTTCAGCGCATAGGCCGCGGCGCCGCGGGCCTCGTCATCCGCATCGTAAAGCGCTGCCATCAGGGGGATCACCGCCGGCGTCAGCATGGCTTCGTCGCCGCTGGAAAACGCGAGCGCCTTCAAGGCAAGCGCCGCGTTGAGACGCGCCTCCGCCTGGGGGCTGTCCAGCACGACGATCAGCGGCGCCACCGTTGGGGCCATGGCGTCCCGATCCGGGACCTTCTCGGCCACAGTCGCGAGCGCGCTCGCGGCGCTGGCCTGAGCGCCTGCGTCCTCCTCGCGCAGCATCGCGATCAGCGGCGGCACGGCCGGCTTGAGTTCGGCCTCACCGGCCGACGCCACAGGCCCTTCCGGATCAGCCAGGCCGCCAGCACCCGCCACTCGCACTGCCGCATCTGCGTGCGATAGGTCGGCAATCAGTTCGCCGATGGTCTTGGGCATCTGTTGATCATCGGGAAGCGGCTCGGCTTCAGTCTCTCGAGGAGCGGGGTCCGCCGGCGCCTGGACAACTCGATCCGGCCCCGTCCACGTGCGACCCTCCCACCGGACCCGCGTGACCTGCGTCGGATCGGCAGGAGGCCTGTCGCTCCGGCATTCGCACCGCTGCATCTGCCCGACCGTGACGCTGTCGTCGGCGTTCCCAAACTCCACGCTGCCCTCGATCACGAGAAGCACGGACCGATCGCCCCTGGCCGAGAGCAGGAACCGAGTGCCAAGCACGGTCGCCGTCCCGTGGGGCGTGCGCACCTCGAACGGCCCTCCGCCCGGCTCGATGTCAGCCATCATGCGCCCGGCATCCAACGTGACATACGCGGGTCGCGCGCCGTCGTCAGGCACGGGCCCAAGGGTGAGACGCGCCTCCGCGTCGAGTTCGAGCGTCGAGCCATCCCCCAACTCCACCAAGCGGCCGGCGTCGTCGACCCCAACAAGGGCACCAGGCGCAGCGACCACGTCCGGCATAGCGCGCCAGGGAGCGCGGGGGACGGGGGGCTCATACCATTCGGCGACTGCGTCACCAGCCGGCGGCGCTTCCTCATCTGCGGACGGGGCGTCCGGCCAGGGCGGAAGCTCCTGGTCACTCGGAGTGGGCTCCTCAGGTCCGTCCGCCACCAGCGGCGCGGGCCGCGGGGAGCCGGTATCGTCGCCGGGCTCCCCTCTGAGGAGCGCGATCCCCACGGCCAGCGCGACCAGTAACGCCACGGCAACGGCACCCCAGCGCACGCATGGTGCGAGGAAGACAGCCCGTCGCGCCGGCCCTTCTCCGGCCGAATCCTGGGCGGCTGCGCGAACCGCCGCCATCACCCGGCCAGCGAGTTCCGGCTCGGGTCGCTGCGCGGAGAGGGCGCCGCTGAAGCTCTGGATTGATGTCTCAGCTTCGGACGCGGCCCGCCGACACCGCGCGCAGGCGTCCAGGTGCCGCTCGAGTTCGGCTTTCGAGCCGGAATCGAGTTCTCCCAGGTAGCAGGTCACTAATCAGTCCGTCAGCGCGTTTGCAGTTCATCCTCAACCCTCGAGAGCGCCGGGGGCGCCCAATCGGACAGCCGAGCCTGGAGCATCTTACGGGCGCGGTGCCAGCGCATCTTCACAGCCGAAACGCTGATGCGGAGCGTCTTGGCGATCGTGGCGTGGTCGAGCCCGCCCACGAAGCGAAGCAGCACGATCTCGCGATAGGCCTCTGGCAACGAGCGAACTGCCTGCCTGATGGCTTCGTCTCGTGTCGTATCGACCACGGCGGCGTGGGGATCATCGCGAAGCTCTGAAGGATCGCCTACGAGGGCGGGAGCGCGCGATCTCCGGCGCACCCAGTCTCGCGACTTGTTGCGCGCGATGGCATGCAGCCACGGCGCGAAGCGCGCCGCATCTCGAAGCTCTCCAATCCGAGCATGGGCGTCCACAAAGGTGGACTGGGTGAGATCCTCGGCGGCATCGGTGTCACCGGTGATGGCCAGCGCGACGGCGAACACGGACGCATAGCGCGCGTCCACGAGCTTGGCAAAGGCCTGGATGTCTCCTTGACGCAACTCCGCGATCAGGGCAGCGTCCGACGCGCGCATGCAACGGGCCCCCGGCGACAGCGATCCTTCGGTTTCGAAGTCGCGCGGCTCAGTGGGAAGGTCACATTATCTTCGGCGAGGGAGGAATCACGGGCCGCCTTACGGTCGCCACGCAGTGGTGACTGGATGGGGGCGGTTGCTCGGGGAAGACGACTGGCGGACTGGCGCGGACGTCAGTTGTCCCGCAACGCCGCCAGCGCTTCCTCCGCTTCGGCGTGCATCTGCCGGGCCATGCCGACACGCGCCGCCAGCGTCTCGTCGGCCGCCGTCAGGCCCTCGGCCTCGCTCAGCGATTCCGTCATCTTCGCCATGACCTCGGGGGTGAGGAACTCCGGTCCGACAACCTTCATCCCGGCGACGCCCTGCAGTCCGTAGGAGACGCAGCCATTCCACGCCTGCATCGACTCTTCCATGGCCATGAAGTAGGCCTCCATCGGCTCGGCGGCCGGCCCGTAGAACTTGGTGAAGTAGTCGTCGAGCAACTCGTCGACGTCCAGGTCCGCGTTCCAACACAGCTTCGCCGCGACGTAGTAGTTCAGCCCCAGTCGATGCCACGTGTCCCCGCCAAGTTGGGTGTAGAAGCCCTCGACACCGCGGTCTCGGTAGTAGGGGATGTCCGACCGCATCGCGTGCACGAGCGGCCACGGGAGGTTGGCGCGCGCCATGCCGCCGATGTTGTAGTACTCGTACACGAACAGGTGCGGCGATAGCTCCAGCCACTGGTCGAGGATTGCGCAGAACTCCTGGTTGAGCTGGAAGTCTCCCTCGGGCGTGTACGTCCCCCCCCCCCCGCCTGGCATCCGTCGCTGCCCAACGCGTGGTTGTGACAGAAATACAGGTGGCAAAGCTGGAAGAACAGGTTGCCCTCGGGCCGGTAGTCCTCGTCCAGCGGCGGACGCGCGTACATGGCATAGGCGCCGACCTTGATGAGCACCTCCGGGTGCTGCTGGGCGATGAGTTCCGCCACTTCGTTGTTGAAGATCGCCAGCCGTCGCGAGTACCGCGCGAACCAGTCCCGATCGGGCTCGTCCAGAGCCCGGCACTCGTCACACTCGCAGAAGCCGCCACCATCGTTCGGGGACAGCGTGATGATCTCGATGTCCGGCTCGTCGTCGAGAACCGCGTTCAGGTTCTTGGCGACCTCCCGGATCACGTCCGGGTTTGAGGTGCAGAGCTGATTGCCGTGGCTCTTGCTGTCAGTGACCTTCCGCTCGCCGTTGACGAGCGCGAAATACTCCGGGTGCTCGGCGTGGTAGGTCTCGGGCGGGATCAGCCTGATGAACGTGTGGAAATGCCACTTCCAGTTGATGCCCACATCGCTGTCGCCGGCCTTCACGTAGGCGTTCATGCGCTGGCGCAGCGGCCACTCGCCCGTGCCCACCCACCGGACGCGGAAAGAGGGTTTGCAGACGAGGTCTACTTGCCCCATTCGCAAAGTCTCTTGCACCGGCACGTGCTCGCCGATCTCTCCGGGCATGAACCAGCGGACGTCGAAGTAGCGCTCCAGCAACTCGTAGACGCCAAAGACCGTGCCGAGATCGCCCTGCCCCACCGCGATGAGTCCGCCCGGCACGGACCGCAGCGCAAATCCGTCGCGTCCCATCTGCTGCTCGCTTGGTTCGATCCCCGCGCGAGTGGCATCCCGCGTGGCGCCCAAGAAAAACGAGTAGGCGGCCTCGTCGCCGTCGCCTTCCGCGCGAATGGGCAACGACGCGCCGGAGATCCGCTCGAGATAGACTCGCAGCTCTTCCGCCGCGAACTGCTCGAGGTCGGTGGCCTGATCCGGGACAACGATTTCCGCCCGGGACTCACCGTCAACAGCGACTTCGGCAAACGGAGCGGCCGCGGGTTCATACAGCGCGCCTCTCGCAACACCCATAGCTAACACGCCTCCCATGATTGTCAGGGCGATCATTCGCATATTGCTCTCCCACGCGGGGTAGAGGGCCCGCGACCTTCCGGCGAGGCGGCTCAAGGGAGTTCATACAGCCGGACCGCCTTGTAGATCCCGCCGGCCATCAGTGAGTCCCGCACTCGCACGGCCAGGACGTGCTCGACGCCGGTCTGTGCATCGGTGAGTTCGACGTCAAAGGGCTGGTCCCAGATCTGGTGGACCGTCTTGCCGGTCGACGCCTCGGTGCTCTCGCCGATCAGCCGGCCGTTGAGGTACACCCAGGCCTCCTCATCGACCGCGTCAAAACGCAAGACAAGCCGGCCGCCCTCCGCCGATTCAGGGATCGTGAACCGCGTCCGGTACCACGCGTCGCCGTCGTAGTCGCCGACCCACGTCTCGCCCCATTCAGCGGGCACGGGAATGGCCCGCCAATCGCCTTCGTCGGCATCGGGCAGGTGCCAGCCGTTCTGCTCACCCTCCGCCTCCGGATCGGTCCGAAACAGCCAGCTCGCCGGCAGCACGCGGAGTTCGGTGCGGTTGTCGAGGAAGTCGCCCTCATTCGCCGGAGCGAACAAGAACGGCGGGAGCGACAGCCCGCCCTCGCCGCGCACGCGGAAGACGATCCGGTTTCCCCCGCGCTCCAGCAGGCCGGAGAGGTCGACCGTGAGCGGCGTCTCAGCGCCTGCCGCGGCGTAGCCCGCGTATGCCTCATTGCACCAGACCCACACGCCAGACCCCTTGAACTCGGGGAACAGGACGCGGACGGCGCCCTGTGGCGCGCCGGTCAGCTTCACACTCACGCGATACCAACCCACGCCAACGTAGTGGCGGCCCTGCGGGGTGACCACGCCCTGGTTGTACCAGGCCGATGTCATGCTGATCCGTCGCCAATCGCCTCCGGCGCCACTACGGTACCAGCGTCCGACGACGCCGTCGCCGGCCGGGTCGGCGCGGAAACCGGCGTCGGCGGGCAGGGCGGCCAAGAGCGTACCCTTCGTTCCATCCACCCAAGGAATGAGTTCGCGCGCGAAGCCACCGACACCGGCGCCCGACAACTTGCCGCCCCACGGGCCGGCATCTTGCAGCAGAGCCGTATCGCCCATCAGGTCCACGGCCTCAGTCATCCTGTCGGCCCAGAGGGCCGCGTCGGCGTAGTCCGCCCGGGCCATTCCCCCACGTGCCCGCTCATACGCGTCGAGCCGGTCGAAGTGAACGCGGAAGGCCGCCACGCGAGCGCGATAAGGCTCCTCATTCGCGAGAGCGCCCGCCTCGTCCAGCCAACCCGCGCACTTGTCCAGCATCGCCCGCGGGAGGATCGCGAAGATGTCGTCCGGCGGACCGCTCAGGGCGTGCGTGTTCGTCTCGCGGAGCGCGTCCTCGACGGTCGTGTAGTAACGATGCATCGGATGCTCGGCGGGGCCGAAGAAGCGCTCGCAGAAGTCCTTGACCAGCGCCTTCGGGTCGGTCTTGACGTCCCACGCCAGTTGCGCGCGCGTGTAGTAGTTCAGCCCCGTCGACATCCACGCCATCTGGCCCTCGTTGCTGTAGCCCCAGCCACCGAGGCGCTTCAGCAGACGGTAGTCGTCGGCGATGCCACTCGATCGCCAGGCTGGGCGCTGGAGATGCGACCAATCATGTGGCGCGTACTCGTAGAAGACCTGCCCCTCCGTGAGGTCGGACCATTGCCGGAGCATCTGGCCGTACTGACGCCTCGACCAACAGCGGTCCTGCGCGTACGAGTGGACGCTGCACTGCTGGATGGAGGCGAGTTGCAGCAGCACGTTCGGGTGTTTCTTCTCGATGCCCTGGGGAGGCCGGCAGCGGTTGTAGTAAGCCATCGTCGTCAGCCAGCGATCCGGGAGCCGCTCGCCCACCTTGTCGGCCAGGGCGAACACGAAGCGGAAGTATGGATCGCTGACGTCACCATTGCCCTCGCCATCGAAGCCGCCCCCGCTCATCGCCCGCGTGCAATCGGGGCAGTGACACAGAACTGGCGCGTCGGGCGGCGAAAACGCGAATGCATGGTGGTCCGGATGAGTCTCGAAGTGCTCGACGATCGTATCCGCCGCCGCCTGCAACGCCCCTGGATTGGACATGCACAGGAACCGGTCATTGCGAGCCCCGCCCGGCCCGAGCGCAAAGTACTCCGGGTGACTCTCCCAGTACTTCTCCTTCGGCATCAGCTTGTAGGTGCTGTCATCGACGGGGTTCTGCAGGAATCGCGCCTCGTCCATCCGACCGTTGAGCCAGAAGCCATACCGACACATGCGGTTCCGCCGCTTCCAAGTGGCGAACTCTTGGCTCTGTTGCGAGGTCTGAGAAAGGTGTCCGCTGTACCACGCGTCGCGCACGCGCAAGTCCGGCCGCACGGTCCGGCGTTGATCGGGGACCGTGATGGGGCCAAGCGACGGCACGACCTCGCCGAACTCGCCGGGGAAGTACCACCGGCATCCGAGCGACTCGAGGAACTCGTAAACCGCGCAGTACGTGCCTTGGTAAGGCTCCGTCTCGTTGCCGGCGAGGATGAGCGTGTCTCCCTCGCAGACGACAATGTAGCCCTCCTCGTCAAACTCGTACGTGAGTCCGGAGGGGATTTCGACTTTCAGACGTGCGGCCACATCCCCAGCCGCCGCCTGTCCGACGAGCACGCTGGGCCCCGAGGCCGGCGCCTCGTCAACGATGGACAACTCCGCCCCGGTCATCCTACCTACGTAGCGCGCCAACTCCTGGGCGGCCCCCCGGGCTTGCTCCGACGCGTCAGCACCCACGACGACCGTCGCCGATGGCACGCCGGCGCCCGCGAGCACCATGTCGGCCGGGCATGAGGACGAACAGGTCGCGACAGCAATCAATACCAGGGCCCAGTGCCTCATCGTGATGTGTCTCCTTGCTTTGGTCATCGCGCTCATGGGTTATTGAGCACGGCGAAGGATCGCAGCTTCCAGAAGAAGTCCTCGGAGTCCACAAGAAGCGAGGACAGTTCCGCCTCCGCGCGCCAGTCGCGTTGGTCCGCGCGCGCCTTGAGGTCGGTCACGCGCCTCAGCAGCTCGTCCACCCGCGGCTTGAGCGCGACGCCATCCTCGGCGGCATCGGACAGGAGTTCCTGCGCCTCGGCGCGTAGCTCACCCAGCACCAGCGCGCGCGCCGGCGCCGGACGGAAGTCCGTCTCGCGCAGCGCCGCCAGATCCTCGGCCGCGTGGGCGGTGAGATACTCGCCGGCTTCCTCATTCGTCAGCCCTGTGAAGTCGTAGAAAGCCAAGCGCGCCTCGCCGGTCTCCGGCTTGAGGCGGATGTCCGTGTGGACCGGGTAGCCGGTGATCCTGACCCGGCCTCCCTCAACCGCATCCGGCGCGATCATCGCGGCGCACGGTCCACTGCCCTCACCCTTGGCGACGTCGAACACGGCGTCGTAGTAGTAGAGGTAGGTATCCTCGACGGGCACGAGTTCCAGCGTGTTGGGTTCGACCTCATCCATGCGGGGCGTCCGGCAGTGGCGCTCGCCCGTCCGCTGCCCCGCGGCGGTGAAGAAGCTTGGGTAACAGGTCATGTTCAGCTCGACGGTCTCCACCTTCGCGCCCGGACGTGGTCGCCAGACGAGGTGAGCGAGCACGTGATTGGAGCCGTCGGGCAGAAGAAGCCGCAGGCCGACCTCGGCGTCCGGGTGGGCCCACATCACCTGGAAGCCGCCACGGGGGCCGCGCTCGGTGATCTGGAGGTCCTCGCGGTCGTAGAGGACCGCGTCCGCCCCGTTGACCATGATCTTCAGGAAGCCGCCCCAATACCAGTTGGCCAAGGTGGGGTCGGGCATGCCGAAGTTGCCCTCATTGCAGGGGTGCTGCCCCTCGTGAGAGGCGTCCTGACAGCCCTGGAATTGGAACGTGTAGCGGCGCAACCCGTTGTCGAGCGTCACGCGGCGTCTCTTGATCTCGTGCCCGGACTCGCACTCATACGTCGCCGTGTTGGTCTCGGGGCCGGTGTCTGTCGCCTGCACGTCCTGGGCGACGGAGGGTCCCATTCCCACCACCACTGGAAGGGTCAGCAGAAACGCCTTGCTTGCGTTCATGAAGCAGCCTCCCTCATTGCACGGTCCAGCGTGCTTCGGCGGACTGGTTGCTGAAGAGTTCCGTCACGCGGACGCGCCAGTCGCCAGGCTTGTCGTTGAAGGCGCTGGCTATCCGGACCTCGCCCTTGCCGGACTCCAGAAGCACAACCTGGCGCCCCCAGAGCATTTCCTGACCATCAGGATCGAGCACCTCGATGAAGGCGGCGTGCGTCTCCTCCGCGCGGGCGGGGACACCGAGGCGGACGGTGGCGGCGATGACCTCGCCGGGCGACGCCCGCTTCGAAGAGAGACTCACGTTGAGTTCCCCGATGCGATACGGGAGAGCAAGGTAGAAGCTCGCCCGACCCCAGCGCAGTTGCGTCTCGATCTCGGAAATCCGCCCGAGGTAGCGCTTGGCGCGCAGGTCATAGACATGCAGTCGCGAGGGGAGCGCCACGTGGGCCGGAACGGGCTCCCCGGCGGCCGTGCCGGACTTCGGGCCGAACCAGGCGTTCTCCATCTGCCGCCACAGACCAAAGATGAGCCCATCGCCAGTGCGCCACACGCGGGTCTCCGTCCGGGGCAGCGGGCCGCCGTCGGGAGCCGCAACAGTGATGGGAGCGGCCGCGCCAGTGACGGCGTACAGAGACGCCAACAGCTCGCGCGCGGCGGCCGTGCTTGGCTCGCGAGGGTCGGCAGTCGGTAGCTGAAAGTTGAGCAGTACGGCGCGCCCCTTGCCCACCGTGTTCACGAGCAACGCGGGCGCTTCCCGGTCATCGGTGATGACCTCCGCCAGCGCCCCCGCGGTCGCGGCCTCAATCTCCGCGTCGACCCGGACGCTGCCCAAGTCGGCGAGAATCCGGCGGCCGTCGAGCGATGCGTCCAACGCGAGGGGCGCCTCGATGCCGGCGCCTCGACCCGTTCGCTCGATACCGAAGAGGTCGTCCAGAACGCCAGGCGTCATGGGCTTGCAGTGACCGTCGTAGATGCCCGGTCGCACGTCGGCGATGACCGTGCCTCCGCTCTCGACGAAGCGCCGGATAGCTGCGGTCTCCTCCGGGGCGAGAGCCTGCGTCATTGGGAGCAGCAGGGCCTTGAACTCGCCCGTGTCGAGCGCGCCGTCGGTCAGCATGCGGCTCGTGACATAGTGGATGTCGAGCCCGAGGTCATACGTCAGTTGAGCCCACGTGCGGTGGGTGACGTGCGGGTTGGTGAACTGGCCCCCGCCCTCAAGCTGGTGCGAGAGAGCTGAGGGCACCGAGTACAGGACCGCGATCCCGCTGTGGAGCATCTCAGAATCCAGCAGCAGATCGCCGAGGCCTTGACGGATCGGGCGCATCTCCTCGGAGAGGTCTTCGATCATCGGCCAGCAATCGAGCGTCGGCCGGAGATACCCACGCCAGTTGCCGATGCCCGACCACATCCAATACCAGATGCTGCTCATACCCTTCATCGCCATACGCCAGCCCGCGTCGCAGATCGCGTCGCCCGTCTTGCTGTAGCCCATCCAATTCGAACGGACGAGCGAGCGCGGCGCGGCCGACCGAACGATGTCATCGCCGATGCCGGGGTAAGGCCCGTAGAAGCCGTTGATGCCCAGGATCAGGTCGTAGTCATCGCCAAACTTACCCGTGCCCTCAAAGCCCGTGATGGCCTGCGGATCGAGAGCCTTGTACGCCTCGACGAAGCGACCGGAAAACTGCATGAGGTTGTGGCGCGCAAAGGCCTGGCGGTCGTACCAGCGCGGGAAGCTGGTCTTGGCCGCCGCGTTCTCCATGTTGTCGTTGTGGTCGAGGAGATCGACCTCATCGAAGGACGCGTAATCGTCGCCCCAGGAGGCGTTGAGCGCCTCGATCGTGCCGTACTGGGCGGCAAGGTATTCGCGATAGGCGGCAATGCACGCCGGGTGAACGCAGCAACCGAGCGTCACGCCCTCGTCGCCGAGGGAATAGACGTAGACGCCTTGCTCGCGGAGCGCTGATTGGTTGTCCACGATCTGCTGGACGTATTCCGTGACGGCGGGCTCGTCGTTCCAGCAGACGGGCTTCATGTAACCGTCGTCGTCCTTCGGATCGAGGATGCGCGTGGAGTAAGGCACCAAGGAGGCGTCATGGGCGCGCAATGTGGGCGGCTGCGTGCTCTTGCCGAAGCTGCCCCGCAAGAAGACGTCCTGCCCCGACTCGCGCAACTGGCGGACAGCGTAGTAGCCGAGGACATCCAGCGGCGCGTCCCACATCACGAAGTTGTGCCGCCCGTGACGACGCTTGGGGACGGTGAACTCCGCTTCCTTGGTCTCGACATCCTCGCCCCCAACAGACAGCGTCGCGGTTGCCCTCATCAGAATCGTGGCGTGCGGGTCTGCATGGTATGCGAAGGGGTAATCGGTTTTCCCGTTCACCAGCGCCACGTCCATCTGTCTCAGCGCGCGGCCGTACGAGTCACGCATCGCCACCCGCAGCGTGGCGGTCGCCGGAATCTCTCCCCGCAGCATGACCGATCCGCCGATCCTCTCTCCCTGCTCGACGAAGCTGACGTCGGTCCTCACCTCCGCGATGCCAAACTCGCTCTCCACCGCCACCAATCCAGCGCCGAAGGCCTCGACTCCACGGCCGCTGCTGACGACAGCGTCAACGAAGTAGTCACCGGCACGGGCCGCCGGGAGTTGGACGGGTATGCGAGTGGGCTCATCGTCGGTCAGCGTGACCGTCGTCTCTCCGAGGCTCGTCACCAGTCCATCGTCGGCTCGGCGGAGATCGAGGGCCACGGTGGCCTTAAGCGGCTTCTGGGCGCGGGTGGTAAGAACGACCTCGCCGGCAAGCTGCTCGCCGCGACTGATGCGGGCGCCCTCGGGCGGGAGGACCGATGCCACCGAGACCTCGCTCTCCCGGGACGCGGCCCACAAGGCGGCCCTGCCGACGAGGAGCATCCAGTAGTCGTATTCGGTCAGCCCGCGCCACGTGAAGGGGTGGCTTTTCGTGAGCGCGTGGGCGCCGTAGTTGAGCCACACGCCTCGGCCCTTCCCCAGTTGATACGCGAAGGCGTAGTCACTCGGGGCCGTGTCATCCAACATCGGGATCCCCTCAACCAGCCACCCGGGCGTGGGCGTGATGCGGCGGCGGTCCACCATGAAATCCCCGGCCGGGTATCCGCAACGGAGCAGGCCCGCCCCCTCGGCCACCTGCTTGAGAATGTCATACTGCATCTTCGCGGGCAGGCGCTCGAACGCGAAGCCCCCGATGACGTAGAGGTCGTACGGCTTCTCAAGCAACCGTTCGGCGCGTTCCTGACCAAGCTTCAGCCCGTGGAAGACCCAAGTTTCCCCCTTGCCGCAGAAGAGCACCGCGTCACCGTCGATGTCGAAGCGCTGGCGGAGTTCCACGACCTCGCGCACTCGCGTACCCGCGTCCTCCCAAGCACCCTCGTATGGGCCAGTGTAGATGAAGAACAGCGCCCGGACCTTGCCGCCCGCGTACCCAGTCGCCCAGTCCTTGTGAGGAGTGACAAGGTCGGAGGCGAGGGAGTTGTCCTCCTCCACTTCCTGGGCGTTGGTGTCGGCTGCCAGCGCCTGCGCGAAGACGGCTCCAAACGCTAGACTCAGCAGAAAAGCGACCATCAGCTTGCGCATGATGAGCGTCTCCTCGAGGGCTACTCGCGACACCCTCAGTGCTCCCTCAACAGCGCGGCGATGAGGTAAGCGTACTTCAGGTCGTACGATTCCTGCACAAGCGCGTCAGCCCCACCGACGGTGCGGCGCAGGTCGCCGATGGGCACGATGTCGGCGTCGCGCAGGGCGCTGTCGATCTCACGCCAACGTCGCCGAAGGGTCCGCGCTCGACGACCGAACTCGACATCCCGCGCGGCCGTCCGAAGCGCGTCCGCGTAGTCCGACTCCCGCGCCGCGGCGGCCCTGAGTCGCGTCAGCAGGCTCGCGCGATACGGGAGATTGAGTTCATGGGCTACGCGCGTGTGTTCCGCGGGATCCGCCGGCGGCCCCTCGAAGGCGAGCGTGGCGAAGCTCTCGGGCTCATTGAAGCTGCGCGTCAGCGGCGCCCAGCTGGTAAACTTGTCGCCACCGGACCGCGTGGTCCACGTGTTCCGGCAGAAGTTGGCGCGCCAGCGATCACCGACCTGTGGCGTCGCGCCAAGGATGCTGAAGGGGATGCGCGCCTCGACCCAGTACGTGTCGGCGCCAATCCTGGTGCCGACCGCCACCTGAGCGAGGTCGGGGGCCACGCTGCCACTGGCGCGCACCCCCGCGGCGGTGATGACGACCTGGAAGGCCTGCGGCGCGCCCGCGGCTTGCACGAAGATCTCCACGCCATCGTCCAGCCACGCGGCGCCACCGTCGGCCACGGTGGTCTGCAAGTCCGGCGCGTCGGGCTCCTCGCAGGTCATGACAACATAGAGCGCGTCACCATCCCAGCATGCCTGAACGCGAGTCTGTTTGGGGAGCGTATACGTCCCGCCCAGCACGGAGAAGCCCGTCACCGCCGGGATGCTCTGCCACGCGGGGTCGTCAGCGACCTCGCCGTCGAGCGCCGGCGCGACCGGTGGTCGATAGCACGGGTATGTCGGTGGTGCGGCCTGAAGCGGGATGCCGACAAGCAGCAGTCCGAGCGCTACAGGCAAACGAGATGTCTCGCTCAGCATTCGCCCGCCCCTTTCACAAGCCGTCGTTGCCGCCCTGTTCCATTTCGCGTCCACAGAGGCTACGGACTTCCACCACGCCTGTCTCAGACCCTTCCCCGAGGATGGCTCTTTCACCCGGACCAGAAGGCCCGAAGGGCCGACGTGAGGAAGCGGCGTGCGGCTTAACTCGGAACGCCGGACGACCGATCCGCCCGGAAACAGCGGCAACGGGAGAACAAGCGATGAGGACTCACGTGTGGCTGGCCCTGATGGCAACTGTGCTGATGTGCGTGGGATGCGCGAAGGAATCGGCGGAGACGCCCGGACCGACACCGACCACCGCGGCAGCACCTACCGCGGATGACGATCACGCGGCAGCGAAGGCCGAGGCCGTCGAGGCCGCCGAGGCGTGGCTCGCGCTGATCGACGACGACGAGATCGATGAGAGCTGGGACCAGGCGGCCGAGGCAGTGCAGCAAGCCGTAACCAAAGACGCTTGGGCGCAGCAGATGAAGGCCGTGCGGGGCCAAGTGGGAGCGCTCAAGGAGCGCAAGGTCAGGACCACCCAGTATGCGGTCGACATTCCCGGCGCCCCCGAAGGCGAGTACGTCGTCATTCTGTTTGACGCATCGTACGAGAACGGCGACGTCGTCGAGACGGTCACCCCAATGAAGACGAGCGACGGCACTTGGCTGGTGTCTGGCTACTTCATGAAGTGAGCCGACGACGCCGCCACTCACAGCCGCCAGAAGATCTCATCCTGCTTCATGTAGGAGTTGATGTAGTCTCTCGGCAGCGTCGGCACGAAGATCTCGCAGGCGCGCTCCTTGCGTGCGCGCTCGTCGTCGGAGAGTTCCAGACGCCCCATGTCGAAACCAAATGGATATTGCTCGACCTCCGGAGTTAGGTACGTGTCGCCCTCGACGGGCCATCCAAGGCGCCTGTAGTAGACCAACGAGCCGAGGACTTCGGGCTCCCCCGTCGTGGCCTCCAGTGCCCTTCGCACGAAGAACGCCGTCGCTCTGTGGTCGCTGTGGTCATCAGCCGGATGGTGGGTGATGACGTGCGTCGGCCGCGCGTCCACAAGCAACTCCGCAAGAGCAGACACGAGCGGCGCCCCGATGAGGGGCATGCCCGGCCGATACGCGTCCTCGTAGATGACTCGATCCGTGGCCAGGACGGGATCATGGAACGGGAGCCCTTCAGCCGGGAAGAAGTCGTCCCGGAGCGCTGCGAGTGGCTGAGCGGAAGTGTTGGGGATGCCGATCAGGAACGTGCGGCTGGCCGCCACGCCGATCTCCGATAGAAAGGCCATCAACTCGTCCACGCGCGTCGCGCCCATCGCCACGGCCTCGTGCTTGGTAGTCGCGCCACCGAGGCCTTCGCCGTGAGTGACCTGGACCAGCGCCACATCCGCCCCAAGGTCAAGTGCCCTGAGAATTGTGCCCGTGCAATTCTTGACGTCGTCAGGATGAGCGGCGACGACGACAATGGAGGATTCGCTGCCTATTGTCACGTCGGTAGCCATCGCAGTGACCTCATTCTGAGTCGGTATCAGTCGACGCAGCGCCTGCTGCAACTGCCCCACGCATCAACGTCCGGGCCGCCCGGCAACCTCACCGAGCCCGCTTCCGAAGGGCCTCGATGTGCTTCGCGATCTGCCAACGGTAGTGGTCGAAGACCTCCGGGTCCCAGTAGCCAACCTCGTTGACGTAGTGGTCCCCGTCCGGGTTGATGCTATCGAGCAGGAGGCGCAGGAACTCATCGGCCTCGGTCGCCGCCTCGGCGGCTGCCGGCGGCCCTTCCTTCGCCCGCTTGATGCTCTCCTCAAGGGTCTTGATGTACCGATAGTCGTCGATGCCCTCGCGACAGTTCTCCAGCAGGACGGTGGGCAAGAGCCCTCCCGGTCCGGGCATGGCCGCGTAGGGAAAACTGGTGCATTGGTCGATGCCGTCGAACGCGTTGAACGGATTGCCGGCCGCCATGGCGAAGTGCTCGCGGTAAGCGAATTCCGCTCCGACGGCAGCGAGGAAGAAGCCGTAGCTGAAACGATGATCCGGCTGGTAGACCGCGCGCCGAGGCGCCGGCGTATCCGCGGGATGGTAGGCCAAGTCGTCGAAGGGCACGACGTGCCCGGGCGTGCATAACACGCTCGCCTGGGGGGCTTCCATCCTGGCCTCATACGGATTGATCGCGGTCGTGACGCGTTCGAGATCGGGGTACCAGCCCGCGACCCTCTCAAGCATCCGCGCGTCCCAGAGGATGTTGTCTTGGCCGCCGTTCGTTTCCTCGAAGCCGAGAAGATAGCGGAAGGGCGGCGCCCCGGTCTCCCGCTGGAGCGCCTGCACCTCCCCGAGATACTGCTTCAGCGCGAGCCAAACCGGCTCCGGCTGATCGGAGACTTGCCAATCGCGGTCATCCCGTTCCCAAGGGACCACCGTGCTCCAGATGCTGACGACGTGATTCAGCACGTAGAACGGGCGCGAGCGGGGCAATATGTCGAGGTAGAGTTGCATCACCCGCTTGAACCGCTCAACGGACTCCAGGTCGTATTCGATGCGCTGCTGGGGAGTCCCGAGCGCTGTGGCCTTGCCTTGCACGTAACTGAAGAGGTCGTATCCCACGCTGGGGGCGAGGTCGTAGCGCGCCATGAAGCGGAGCATCCGCTCGATCTCCGGCTCGACCAGATCCTTCATGCCGGGCAGACGGTGCCACAGCGCCATGGTCGGCCCACCATAGTAGAAATCGGCGCAGTCGTAGGCATCGATCAACTCGAAGTCCAGCACGGTGAGATCAAGCGCCGCCTCGCCGACGGTGAGTCCATCGCCCTCCAGTCTGAAGCTCCCGCGGTACGTCCCGGGCTTGGCGTCGATCGGCACGCTGATTCTGATCCAGAACTGCCGCGTCAGGCCGGTCGGGATGTCAAAGGGCGTGTCCGCCGGCCTGAGGTACGCGGGCACGATCGTGCAATCGGTGCCATATGCCGCCTGCGGGAATCCATAGCAGTACTTGACGACCTCGATTTCAAAGGCAGACGCGGGGATGACGCTTCCGTCGTCGGCCGCGAACTCACCCGCAACGACGCGGACGCCCGCCATCGGCTTCAGGGCCCGCACCGCGAGCGTGACGGACTCGGTCTCGCCGCGCGCGGCAAACGCCTCGCCATCTCCGAGTTCGTGGGCCTCCGGCTCCGTCGCGGGGTACGCGTTGCGGAGGGGGTGACGCCACCAGAGGCGATAGCCTCTCTCGCTCTCCTCCTCGGCCACGGGCGCGGGGATCTGGCGCTTGACCTCCTCGGGAGTGCCAAACGACACGACGTCGCGGAGGTGGGTCTCTCGGTCCGATGACAGCTGATCGACGAACCCGTCAAAGGCGGCCTGATCGCCGCTTGGGAAGATGACCAGCCCGGCAATCCAGGCTCGATCTCCGGTGACGATAATCTCCCCGTCCGGCGCGTCCACCGCCACGCGGTACTCATCGAACAGAGGCCTGACGAACAGCTCGTACCAGTCCTCGCCGGGCACGTAGTCGCGGTCGACTCCGCTGTAGATATAATTCAGGTACTCTTGCGGGGCGAAGGTCTCCGCGGCCCGAAGTTCCTCGCCCTGGATCGATAGGCCGTAAGTCAGCTTATCCGCCACTGCGAGCTGATCGTAGCTCCGCCCGGGACTCCCCACCAGCGCGTAGACGCGGTAGCTCCCTGGATCGACGTCCACGCGGAAGTCGCCGACAAGACGGACTGAATCCGCCGCCAACGGATCCTGGCGTTCAACCTCCAGAGCGCGACCGGCGGCGCCAGGCTCGAAGCCGTATCCCATGTCCTGCGTGTAGACATCATCCCGGTCCACGACGGTGAAGTCGCTCCAGACGCTCTGGTCCGCGGCCCCCGCGACGGCGAAGTCGAACTTCCTCGCGGCATCGTCTTGCGCCATCACGCAACCGGCCAATCCGCCGAGAGCAACCAGTATTGCCAGCCGCACAACGGGTCCGCGCACCAACATGGTGGATGTTGTCATTGGGTCGCCTCCCCTCGCGTCGCCAGTTCGCCCACGGTGACCTTTACCAATCCGCCGTCGGGCATCTCGACGATGGAGATGTCGTCAAAGAGCGCCTCCGCCGGTCCATACCAGCCGGCGCTGACGCGCACCCGCGCCCATGGAGTGTCATCGGGGGCGCGGATACCGATCTCATCCTCCAGGGCCGCCCAGGCGCCGGACACGAACTTCGCGCTCACCAGTTGCCGTTGCCGCCAGTTATGGGTCTTGTCGGCCCTGTAGAACTGAAGCCCGATGGTCGCTCCGCCCGAACCGTCAAAGCCCCTCTCCGAGCGCAGCAGTCTCACCATTCCGCCGCCGAAGTACCGAGCGCCCGGCTTCACGGGAAAGAACTCGCCGACGCACTCAACGCGGTGCCGCTCGCCCATCAGCTTCGTCCTCAGCCGCAGCGCGACCGACCCATCCATCCCCTCGCCCGCGGCCAGCGACACTTCCTCGCTCGGCATGAACGCACCGTCGGTTACTTCCCATCCCGGAGGCATGTCTGCCGGCTCCGCTTCGAAGTCCCCGTTCACCACCAAGTTAACGCCGGGCGGCTTCTCGCCGGCGGCGAGAGCGTTGCCGACGACATCCTGTGGCTGGTCCGCGGTCAGGCCGAAGTAGAGGTGATAGGCGCGCGTCGTCAGGGCGGGCGTCGTCCCCGACAGCACCCACACCAGTCTCCCCGACACGTAGTCACAGGGGACGGCCGAGGTTGCCTCATCACTGGTCTCATACAGCCTGAAGCTCGGCGGCGAGGGTTCTTGGCCCGGCGGGAGTTCGGGCCAGTCGATCGCGGCGACAGCGACCACATTGCTGCGCCTGTTGTTGCCGCTGTCGGCCTGGATTTCCAGCCGATAGGGACGGTCGGGCGCTAACCACTCGTCCTGGGCCGCGGCAACGCCGGCGACGACGAGGGCGGCAATCTGGGAAACTGCCACCAGCGACGACCAACGACGCAACGACAGGGGGGGGTGCGGGGCTCATTGTCGGTCCTTCCGTGACGCGACGGCGCCGACCTGCCGGTCCCCGAAGGGCGACGGCGCCCGCGGAATCGGCTATGGCAGGGCGTCTCGTTTCGTGAGGAGGCCGATCTGGTTGGTGTCGATGGGGTCGAAACCGAGGTTCAGTGCGGGCGACCCGGGTTTCAGGGAATAGTCACCGGCGGCCGCGCTGACGAAGTCGGGGTCGGCGATCACGGAGTGGGTGTCGAAGCCGCGCTCTCGCCATTCGGCGAAGGTCTCGCCACTGCGGAAGATGATGTCGTGGCCGCCGGCGTAGTAGACGTTATCGTCGATCCGAACGACGGTCTCATCGAGCGGCCCCGTGGCGAAGAGGCGAGCGCCAGGCGCATCCCAACAGAAGATGTTGCGTTCGAGGGCGAGGCCGGTCGAGTTACGCGCGAAGTTCGAGATGTAGCCTTGCGTGCGCTCGCTACCGATGAAGATGTTGTTCCAGACTTGGTTGTCCTTGCCGCCCTGGAGCATGATCCCGCCGTCGTGGTTGCCGATGGTGATGTTGTGGTGCACGTCGTAGCCGCCTGCGAAGGAGTCGAGGTAGATCCCCCACGAAAGATACACGGGACGACCGTTCTCGGATGAATAGCCGATCACGTTGCGCACCAGGTTGAAGCGGATCGTGCTGCCGCTGCGAAGCTCCCTATCTTGCTGCGTCACCTCAATGCCGCCCGTGTCGTAGGTCTCCGTGTTGAGATCGTAGAGTTCGTTGTAATCGATGATGTTGTTGACGCCGGCATTCTTGAGAGAGATGCCGTAACGCGACATCTCGTGGATGAGGTTATGAGCGATCGTGTTCTCAGACGCCCCCGCGCCCTGCAGCACCACGCCGCCGATATGCTTGTAGACGAGTCCACAGTCGTGGATGTAGTTGTCGCTGATCTCGTTGCGGGCGGAGTCGAGCACCAGAATCCCGCCCTCGGCGCCGCCGACGATGTCATTGCCGACCACCCGGTTGCTCTCGCCCCCTCCAGGCAGACCGCGGCTCGGCCGACGTTCCGAAAGCGGCACCGCTCGATGCTGCAGTCCGTGGCGCCCACCAGGTGGATGACCCCTTCATCGCCCAGACCCCAGCCGGCGCAGCCGTCGTCGGGGAGGTAGTCGGTGTCTTCGATGGTGAGGCCTACGAAGCGCAGGTGCTCGATCTTCTCGCCCTTGTCCGCATCCGCCGACACCTCGATCAGGCGCTTGACGACGGGCGCGATGACCTCGCTCTCGTCGGTCAGTGGCCGGTGTGGCCAGTAGTGGAGCCTGCCCCGGACGGTGTCAAGATACCACTCGCCGGGGCTATCCAGTTCCGACCGAAGGTTCTCAACGAAGTAGCGGTCTCCGACCTGCAGACTGGCGGTGCATTCCGGGCCGGACAAGGTAGCCGTGCGAGTGGTTTCATCGAGGGTCGCGAGGGTCACGATCTCCTTGTAGGCCCGGCAATTGCCGGACTGGAAGATGTGGACCTCGGGGTCGGGCTCGGCGAGCCACGAGGGCTTGATGTCGCCCTCACGGTAGCGGAACTCCGTGCGGCTTCCGCCTGTGCGGCCGACCCTTAACTGCTTGCCGTTGAAGGCCAGGAAGTCTTCGGCCTGGATCACGACCACGTGCTTGCCGGCCGCGGGCTCGGCGAGTTCCGTGCCCTCCGCCCGCCAGGCCAGGTCATCTGTCAGCGCGAAGGCCTCCAGGTCCAGGCCCCCGCCCTTCAGGTTCGTCCACCGCAGAACGTGCTCGCCGCCACTCAGCGTCAGAGAGGCGGACCTCGACCATGCGCGCTGCCTCCAGCCTCCGGTGTCCGGCAGGTCCATTAGCGGTATCGGTTCGGCGCCATCCAACGAGAGCGCGGTCCGTCCGCCCATGTCCGTTCTGCCAAACGGCTCGTTCAACGCGCCATAGTAGACCCACACCGCGTAGTCGCCGTCGGCGGGGACGGCGGCGCGGTACTCCATCCAGTCGCCGGAGTTGTGGATGTTGCTGACGCTGGCCCCGAAGCCGCCCACCGGCTTGTCGGTATAGGCGAAGCCCTTGCGGTAGCGGTCAGTGGGATCGACATTCGGGTAGCGGGCTCGTATCTGTGATTCGCCGTCGACGAACAGCCGACGGAAGATCCAGCCACCGTCGCGAGCCTCGGGGATGTCGGCGACCATGATCTCGCCGCGCTCGGTCTTGAAGCCCTCGATCAGCCTCCCGCCGCACAGGACAGGGGTCTCGCCTGAAGCGGCCTCGTAGGTGATCGGGGATTGGGCGGTGCCCGAATCCCGCGGGCCGAAGGCAATCGTCTCGTCGATGAAGTAGCGTCCGCCGTGCACGCGAACGGTGATCGGAGCCGCCGGCTCCCCGTTGGTCTTCAGCGCCCGGATCTCGTCTCGGGCGCGGGTGATCGTGGCGAATGGGTCGTCCGCCCGGCCGGAGCCGGCGTCCTGGCCTTCAGGGGCGACGTGGAGCACGATCGGCGCCTCGGCGGCGCGCGCCGCGCTCCCGACTCCGGCGACACACGCTACGAGAACCCATCCGGTCATCATCGTGGAGCACCTCCAGACGGAGATCGCGGGGCCGGCACTGGTGGCCGCGCGGGCGAACAACACGCCCGTCCGGCATTTCGTCTCCCGCATGCCGAGCACCTACTTCGCGTGGTCTCCGCCAGCAGGTCGTCTGACTCGCGACCGGTTGGGTCACGCACGTCCTCGAGCGCCCGTCTCCCGGGACGCTCACCACCAGGGCGCGCCGAAATGGTGGATGTCTGTATTGCCCGCCGTTGGAGGCGCTCGCACATGCCGATTCCTGTCATCCTCATCGCGCTCGCGACCGTAGCTCAGAGCCAACGACCGTATGAAATGGTCTGGGCCGGGCGTACCGAAGACGAACACCCCCCACTCGGTGGTATTCGACAATATCGACGGGTGGGCCGTGGAGCGCGAGAATGCAATCGCAACCCTCGAACTCAGCGACGAGGAGTTGCTGTTCGCAGACCGGTCCGCCAAGTTGACGTACCGACGCGAGGCCGCCGGAGAACCCACCGTGCGGCTCATTCCACCTGCGCCGATCGATGCCCCGACGCGGTTCGATTGCGTGAGCTTCTGGGTCTATGGCAACAACTGGGCCTTCTTGCCGGACACGTCGACGCCACCCGTCACCATCTGGGTCGTCTTCGGCTCGCCTGGCGGCCCGGATGTCACGGTGGACATGACTCACGTGCGGTGGGTTGAGTGGTGGGTCATGCAGAGGAAGCTGACCGCCGCCCAGATCGAGGCGTTGGGAGACCAGCCCCAACTGCGGCGCATTGAGATCCGAGGCGGCACGAACCGCGCCGATCGCACGATCCACCTCGCCAACCTCGCGGTGTATCAGGAGGCCCTCCCACCCCTCGAATTCGAGCCCCGCCCAAAGCGCAACCTGGTGCCGTTCCCCGGCCAGGAGACCGGCACGAATACCGGGCCTGGCACGTTGCCATTCCCCACCCGCGAGCAGACCATATTGCCTGGTCCGCTGAACGCGACCGACGCGGTCGCGCCAAGGCTCGTCGATGGGAAGTACCTCTGGCGACGCCGTGGCAAGAAGGGCTTCACTTGGGCCTACGTGCCCGAATCGGGATGCCTGACCGATGTGACGTACATGGAGCCGGGCCGCGAGACGATTCGCCCTCTCGATGGGGGCGGCGTCGTGCCGCCGGGCGCCTCCGGAGCCGCAAGCGATGCGGAGCTACTGAGCTGCGCCATTGATGGCGAGACCGTGCGGGCGAAGTGGCGCATCACCTTCGGCGAGGCGACCTTGGAGCCGGAGTACATCTTGCGCGTTTGGGGTCGGTCGCTCGTCGTCGATGTGCTCTGCCCCGGTGGCCAAGTGGGCCGCGTGATTCCCGGCGCGGCGAGCGGGCTTGGCGTCGTCAATCCACGCCTCACGACGCTGCCCTATCTGACCTATGGGGGCTCGCGGCCGGCGGTGCTGACGGTCGGATCTGACGAGGCGCCCCTCTTCCTGTCGGCGCTCCCGGACTACTACCGCTCGAACGCCTCGGAACTCGCGGCAGACAGCCTTCTCGACGACGACGGCAGCGCGCGACGGCGGCATCGCGATCTGCAAACCGCGCACCGATGGCACGCGCGTGGACTGCTTCGAGCGGCTGTTCGTAACCGCCGCCCCACGCTTCGAGGACGTCCTTCCGAACATCGCCAACCCTCGCTCGCCCTGGTTCGATGTCATGGGCGACCGACTGTGGGTCGCGCATGGCGCCTCGAATCGCGAGAGCGATTACGCCCACTGGGCGAGCATGGCAAGGCTCGGTATGGACAAGATCGTCATCACCGATCACGAGACCAGCTGGCGCGACGGGGGCGAGAGCTTCACGCTCCGCACGCGCACGGCGCCGGGAAAGGGAGGCGATGGATCGCAGGCGTGGTACGCCAAAGCACTTCAGGACCTGGGGTACGTCTACGGCATCTACAACACCTACACGGAAGTCACCCCGGTCAACGAATTCTGGGACGAGAACTACGTCGCCCGGACGCCCGAGGGTCAGCTCCGGCCGTCGTGGCCGAGGTGCTACAACCTGAAGCCGGCCCGCGCCGTTGAGATCGAAGCAAGGCTCGCGCCGATCATCGAGGAGAAGTTCCACCTCAGCACGGCCTACTGTGATGTGCATACCGCCATTCCGCCCTGGTACTACACCGACTTCGATGCCCGCGTGCCCGGAGCGGGCACCTTCGCGTCGACCCTCTACGCCTACGGCGAGATCATGCTCAGCCAGAAGGCCACGTGGGACGGGCCCGTCTACAGCGAGGGCAACGCGCACTGGTATTACCTCGGGCTGACTGACGGCAGCTACGGTCAGGACCAGGCGGCGAGGCTCCCCAACAATCCCTGGCTTGTGGACTTCGATCTGCTCAAGATGCACCCGCACGGCGTCGGCTTCGGGATGGGCGGGCCGACGATGTTCTACCCGCACAATGAGGGATTCGGCGTGGGGGATCAGCGCGTGCGGAGACTCGACAGATTCCTCGCGGCGACGATCGCCTTCGGGCACACCGGCTTCTTCGTGCAGGACCTGAGAATTCCCGGCGCCGCGCGCAGTTACTTCATGCTCCAGCACCTCGGGAAGCACTACGCGGCCGAAACCGCCGAGAGTATCCGGTATGCCAACTCGGACGGGTCTCTGCTTACAACGAGTCAGGCCGTCGCGACGGGCGACTACAAGCGCAGCCAGATCAGAACGACCTACTCCAACGGGCTCGTCACCATCGTCAACGGCAACACCGACGAGACCTGGGCCTGCCCGGTCGACAACAAGGTCCTGCGGGCGCTGTCTCACGACGGGGACACCATGGACCTGGCGCCGAACGGCTACCTGGCTTACTTGATGAAGAGTGGCGATCCGGTCCTGCTTGTCCTCAGCAACGGGATTGACGGGCATCGCGTGGACTATGCCGACACGCCCGAGCACGTCTTCGTCGATGGGCGCGGGGAGTTCACGCGGTTCGCCAAGGCAGCCACGACCGGCAGCTTCGCCGCGATCTACGATGGCGAGGGCGGCGCCGAGGTCATCCCCTATTCACCGGGCGACGGCATGGCCGTCAGCCTCGCGGGCCAGGCCGCGGAAGCCGTCGCTCTGGACAACGACCGCAACATCATAGGCCCGGTCGAGACGAGGCTGTGCCGGAGCCTCGTGAACATCACGCCCGTTGAGGGCGCGGTGAGTTACCGGCTGACTCCCAAGACCCCGCCGGCCATCCAACTGACATGCAAGCGCAAGACCGTGGTGCCCGGCGAGCGCGTGGTGGTAAGTGGACGCGACAACCACGAGGTGCTCATCCCCGACGACGCGGCGCCGATGACGCGGCATTTCGTCGCGCTTGAGGGCGCCTGGATCGACTTCGAGATCGCCCCGATCGTCGACGCGGATCTGACATTGCCTACGTTGCTTGAGCGAGCGGCGGGCGATGCGCAACTGCACTTGGCGCTACGCAGCCGGGTAAGCGAGGTCACAGAGACCGATGTCAGAATCGGCGAGGCTTCGGCGCGGGTCGGACTGACGCCTGACGAGTGGGTGCCGATCGAACTGCCCTTCGAAGAGCCACAGGATGAGTCCATCGCTGAGCTGCCGCTGACAGTCACCACGTCCCATGCCGAGCATCGCGGAAGCTGGTGGCTCAAGGCTGAGAAAGGCACGCTCGCCTCGGCCACCGTGCCCGAGAACTCCGAAGTCGGCACGCGCGTGCGCGGCGAGAAAGAGCGTGCTGCCACCGGCCAGGAACGGGGCTACGCTACGCTGCCGCGCGGAGCCTGACGTGCGGCGAGCGGACGCGCGCGGGGATCTTCATGCACCCGCCCTATGGAGACGGAGTGGGCTACACTTACGCGCTTTACGATCCGGTGGCCCTGCCGGAGCTGCCCTTGGCCACGTTCCGATGCCTGGTCGGCCAGCAGGACGGGAGCAACGCCGGCGATGGAATTCTCTTCCGGGTTGCTGTCGTCGATGCGGCCGGCTTTGAGACGGAGATCGCGCGACAACTGGTGGAGGAACATACGTGGATGCCCATCGAGGGCGACCTCACCCAGTGGGCGGGGCAAACGATCCGGATCAAGCTGATCGGGGATGCGGGCGGGGCCGACGATGCGGTGGGCGACTGGGCCTGCTTCGCCGACATGCGGATCGAACGCTCCGAGCCGATGCTGGGGCTCTCCCTGCACCGCGAACCCGCGGAACTCAAGCACATGCCCGGCCCTAATCGGCTGGATGGAGTGACGCTCGACGGGCTCCGCGGCGCCACGCGAGGCTGGATCTACTACCAGGCTTGTGGCCTCAACGTAGGCCCCCCGTTCGTGAGCGAACTCACAGTCAACAATGTCAACATCGGCCAGATGCTCTCGGGCAGCGGCGATGAGAGCCGGGGCGGCTGGGGCGAGGATGTTCGAGTCGCACTCTCGCCCGAAGCGATCGTGGCCCTCGACGCGCGCGCTCTGCTTGAGATCAACAGCACGGGCGGAGACTCCTTCAAGGTCCGCCGATTCTACATTGTGGTCGAGTTGGCCGACGGTCGTTTGCTGAGTTCGGACATCCACACCACGGCCTACACGCAGCCGCCGTCATGGGCCTACGCGGAAGGGGTCCTGGTGCCGTTCGGGACGCCGATCACGGCTGATGTGAGGTTCGACTTTTGGGAAGCCGCTCGATGACCGACGTCAGTCAGCTGCCGGCAAGACCTCGGCGATAGCGTCCAGGCGCGCCGCGCCGTCGCCCAAGGTCGGCACGATCCATCCACCCTCGTCGTTCTCATTCCAGGCATAGATCAGAACAGCGTTCGCCTCGGCGATTGAGCTGTTCGAGGCGACCCACTCCAGAGCATGGCCCAAGTGTGTCGCGAGTTCGGCGGGCGTCGGTGACTCGTAATACCGGTCCATGCCCTCGCCCGGCTTCTGCCATGGCTCCCAGGGGTGCGGGCGCTCGATGCGCGGCCGCCGATCCCACCCCGCCATCACCAGCGGGACAACGGGCGCCCCGGCTTCCTTGGCGCCATCCCACCAACTCTCCACATGGGCCGCGAGATCGATGTAGGGCGCCTCGATCCCGCCACCCGCCAGCGCGTAGGCGCCGATCGCATCCAAGCCCAATCGTTCCATGGCCTCGGTCGCAGCCTGAGGTGTCCAATCCTGAGCCACCACATATGGCGTAGGCACGCCTGCTTCGACCGTGGCTGCGCGGAGCTGGTCGAAAGCCTGGCGCGCCTCGGGCCAGTCCTTGAATCGTCCGTCGCCGATGAGATCGGCAAGCGAGTAAAGGTAGACCAGCGGCCGGCCGTCGAGGACTGTCTGGTAGCACGGGTCGCGGAAGTACTCCACATAGCGCTCTACCTTCTCGGGCCACGCATCCAGACCGCCGCCCCCCTCCCAACCGCCCTGCAGGTTCAGACAGAAATGGATGTCCGACTTCCGCTCGCTGGCAAGGTAGAGTTTCAGCGGCTCGCTCATCACGTAGTCAGCTGGGTAGGTCACGAAGGCCCAGTAGTCGAGGCCCGCCCCGCGCGCGTAGGCGATCTCCTCGTCCACGATCTCTTGCGTGTTGCCGACGATGCTGACCTCAGTGTCTGATACCACTTCCGCGAAGAACGGCAGCCTGTGGTGATACCGTTTGGGGCCAAGCGTCCCCTCCAGAACCTCGCCCACTTGAGACGCGCTGCCGTGCCAGCCGTCCCAACGGATCGCGCCCACGATCGGACGCTGCGCGCCCAGCTCGCCGCCGCAAGCGAGCACGAGCCCGAGTCCCAACAGGCTTAATCTGAGATCCACAGTGCGGCCTCCCTGTAAGGTATCGGCAAGAACGTAGGAGCGGAACCGAAAACCGATCTTCGCTATGCTATACCAACGCCCCTGCCGGCGCCGAGAGGCGATCTCCTTGCTCGCCCCGGTGCAGGGCGCCGGGCGGAAATGGGCGAAGCGCAAGCGACCGCGTCCCACGCGGCGAAGGCAAACGACAACGAGGGCTTCCTTGATGAGGACGAGCTGGACCACCGTCGCGGTGGCGCTACTCATCGGTTCGCTGCTCGCGCCGCCTGCGAGCACGCAGGCCGACACGAAGGTCTACGTGCTGAAGGTCTTCCTGGCCGACTTCGAGGACGTGCCCCACCCCGAGCGCTACTCGCGCGAGTATTTCGATGAGCTGATGTTCGGCCTCGACGGTCCGCGGCAGACCCCCGAGGGTCGCGCGTTGTCCGGGAGCGTCCGGGAGTATTACCTGGACGTCAGCGAGGGGCGGATTGAGGTCGAAGGCGAGGTGATGGAGTGGGTCCGCATCCCGCGCAATATCACCAAGATACCTCACTGGAAGCGCGGTATGAAGCCCTTCGGCGAGAGCTGGCCGGTGATCGTGGCGGAGACGCTTCGAGGGCATGGCATCGGCGGGGACGATGCCCTTGACGAAGTCCGACTCAAAGACGGGCGCATGCCAGACATGCTCGTCTTCCTGAACACGGACTGGGGCACGGGCGGCGTCAACCGAGGTTGGGCACGCCTTGAGGAAGTGCTGGGGATGATGAACCTCGGCGACCTCTGGGATGACGGCTGGTCGAAGTTCCCGTCGCCCTACAGCAGCTTCTCGGCCACCAAGTGGCGCAACGCGCCTGGGTCGGCGGTCGATGGCACCATCGACAAGATCCCGCCCGAGTCAGAACTTGAGATGTTCCCCCTCTCGATCATGATGCACGAGATGGGACACCAACTGGCGGGCTGGCCCGATCTGTACGGACCAGCGTATGAGCCCTGGGGCGTGTTTGACCTCATGGGTGGCCCCGCCGCGAGCACCCACTTCCCGATGAGCGTGTCGGCCTTCCTCCGCGCCAGAAGCGGCTGGATGCAATACACCGACATGCCGCGCGCCACGCGCGCCGGCCTGGTGCTTCAGCCCCTTGAGACCCACAAGCAGGCGCTCCGCTTCTTCCAGGGCCCGGGTCAGGAGAGCATCATTGCTGAGAACCGCTGGTGCCTCAAGTACCCGCGCGACTACGGCGATCCGCCTACGAACGAGGGCCCCAGGCTTCTGCTATACCGCCTCGATCCCGCCGGGCGGCGCAGCATGATGTACGGCAGCGATCCACGCCGGAAGACCACCACGCTCATCCGCCGACGCGAGCACTACGGCGAGGTATGGGGCGGCGAGGGATTCACCGAGATATCGGCAGCGACCATACCATCAAGCCGCAACTCCCTTGGCGAACTCTGGTGGGAGTTCCGCGACCTCCAGACACGAGCCGACGCAAGCGTGCGGTTCGACGCGCGCTTCGCGGCCACAGACCTCGTCGGCGCTTACGGCGCCGCCTCCTGGACTGACGCTGATGGCGTGGCGCTCCAGCCAGGACGTTTCGGAGGGTCGCGCGGGCACGTCTGCATGCAATCCACGCCCGACCAGGATGGCGTCCACGCGCAGTCATTGAGCATCCGGACGAGCCCCGCCGGTGCGATTCGGGGACGATACGAATTGCCTGCGGAGGGCCCTCACCGATTCTACGCCACGTTGAGCGCGCAGGGGCACGCGGTCGTTACAGTGGCTCCGTCGAAGGGCGAGGCAACCAGGATCGAGTTCCTGGCGCAGGACGCGGGGCATCGGCGCGCTCTCATCGCGGACATCCCCGCCGGCGCCGACGGCGTCGATCTCCTCGTCGAGGCGCTTGATGACGCGACGCCCGCATCGCTGAGCGTGCACGAAGCCTTCGTAGTCAGCGTGCCGGAGGCCGTCATCGACCTCGTTCGGACTCCGGCTGCGTGGACGCCAGGCGCGACACCACAAGCTGTTTCGGGCGCGATCCTATGCGACGGGAATGCCTACGGCCCGACCACGCTCACCCTCCCAATGAGCGCGGGGGCTGAGTGGACGGCGGAGTGGCCGGTGAGCCTACCGGAAACGGACGCAGTGCTCCGCGGTCTGATCGGACTGGCCGCTGACGCGCCGGTCAGCAGCGCCGCGAAGGTGTCGCTGACGCTCGTCGGCGCGGAGAAGGAATGGCCGCTGATGACCAACCTTGAAGTGAAGACCTATCCCCCACCCGACGATGGCTCCGCCCCTTCGCCGCGCAACTGGCCGGCCGTCGTTGAGGTCGGGCTGCCCGGCGAGGCAAAGGGGCAGGAGTGCCGCGTTGTGATGCGCGTCTCCGCGAGTACCGACGATCCGTTCACGCTCGTGCTCCCAAGTCTGTTCGCGTGCTCGAGGTAGATTGAGACAGTCGGTTATTGGAGGTCCCATGCGAGCAGTCAGTGCATGTGCGCTCATGCTTCTGTTGACAGACGTCGACGCGGCATCTCTGAAACTGGTGCGAAACGGCGAGCCAAGAGCCAGCATCGTTCTCGCCGCCGAGCCGACCCGCGCCGCGAGCATGGCGGCGGGCGAGCTTCAGGAACACGTCCGCCTCATCACCGGAGCGAACCTGCCGATCGTCCGCGATGCCGCCCAAGTCGAGGGGATCAGAATCCTCGTCGGCGAGAGCGACGCCACGCGCGCGCTTGGTCTGCGCTCAGAGGACTTCGCAAGCCAGGAGTACCTGATCCAAGCGCAGCGCGACACGCTCGTGCTGATGGGCAGAGACGAAGCGCCAAGCCCGCCGGGCCAGGGCTCCCAGCCCGCTACGGCCGAGGGCCGATTCGGCGCGGCGCTCGAATTCGATGGCGTGGAGGATGTGATCGTCGCTCCGGACTGTGGCTTCGCTGATGCGGCAGGCAGTCTGGAGGCATGGGTCTACCTCTCCACCACCCCACAAGAGGGCGAGTCAACCATCTTGCGCCTGGATGGCGGCGGGCCGTGGAGCTACCACATCCTGCGCCGGTGGCCCCACTCAAACGCCATCGGGTACTCAACCTACGATGGCGAGACGGTGCGCAACGTGTCGTCGGGCGAACTGGCCGAGGGATGGCATCACCTGCTGGCGACGTACGATGTGGAGCGCGGGACGTCAGAGCTGCTCGTCGACGGCGAGAGTTGCGGGACAGCCGCCTACGTCCGCAGCACCTGCGCGGGCGCCGCCCTGCACATCGGCGGGATGGGGCTCGGGGCCACAGGCACCACCAAGACCGGCAACCCGTTTGCCGGCCGCATCGACGAGGTCCGCGTCTCAAGCGTCGTGCGCGCGCCCGAACTCGGCCAGCCGCCGGTTGCCGACCAGGACACGGAGCTGCTGCTACGCTTTGATGAGGCCGGTCGCGGCCTCGTCGATGCGAGCCCCCACAGCCGAAACGTGGTCCGCCGCCCCGGCTGGTACGATGAGAAGGGAACGCTGAACGCGGTCTACGACTTCCTCGAGCGGCACTGCGGCGTCAGATGGTACATGCCCACACCCATCGGGGCCGCCTACGAGCCCAGAGCGACGCTCCGGGTCGATGTGAAGCCCATCCGCCGGACGCCGACGATGATCCACCGCTGGATGACGCCAACAACGCTCTACCTGCCCACAAAGGCTGATCCCGCCCCGACGGCCGAGGCGGATCTGTGGAAGCTGCGGATGCGCATCGGCGGACAGGCGTTTTGGGTCTGCCATTCATTCGGCGGATACTACGAGCGGTTCTACGAGGATCATCCCGACTGGTTCGCCCAAGGCTACGAGGGCAAGCCGGGCCAGGTATGCTTCACGAACGATGAGGTCGTCGCGCAGGTCGCGGAGGACGCGCGCGACTTCTTCGACGGCAAGCGGTCTCAACCGGGAGCGGCCGATCTTGGCGACGTCTTCGGGATCGTGCCCGAGGACAACAGCCGGTACTGTCAGTGCGACAACTGTCTCGCGCTGTTGGACGAAACGGAGATGGACAACCCTCAGTTCTCAAACGGCAGGTGGAGCCGGTTGGTGTGGAGCTTCGTCAACCGCGTGGCGCGCGAGGTGAAGACGACCCACCCCGACAAGTGGATCGGCGCGCTCGCGTACTGGGATTACGCCTACTACCCGGAGGGGCTGGACTTGGAGCCCAACGTCGTCGTGCAAATGTGCCTCCACACGCGCAACTGGTTCTGCCCGTCGATGGAGGTGAATGACACCAAGGTCTTCACCGAGTGGGTCGATGCCGAAAGCGATAGGCGGCCGATGTACCTATGGCTGTATTACAACTTCCCCGCCCTTCAGTCGAAGTATGGTGGCTGGAACGGGTTCCCGAGTTACTTCGCCCACACAGCGGCCGAGCAGATGGAGATGTACCGCGAGGCAGGCATGCGAGGGGTCTTCTTCGAGCACTCCAGCGAGTTCGGCGAGACACACCTGATCGACGTGCCCGATCTCTACATCTCCCTGCGCATGGCCGAGGACGGGCAACTCGACGGCAACGCGCTCATCGACGAGTTCTTCGACAAGTTCTACGGCGCCGCATCCGTGCCGATGCGCGAGGCTTACGGACTCATCGAGGATGCGTACATAACGCCGGAACGCTATCCTGAAGAGATACGGACCTCGCCCGGACACCAGCACCAGACGGAGGAACTCGCCTGGGGATCGCTTGGGACAGAGGCCCTGCTGACACGGCTGACGGAACTGGTGGACGAGGCGGAAGGCTTGGCCGAGACACAGGTTGAGAAGGATCGCGTCGACCTGTTCCGCAGGGGCATCCTCGACTACATGCTCGCGGGCAAGCAGCAGTATGAAGCCGGCCTTGCGCCCTGAATGAGTCCAAGGTTGGCGCGCGTGCCACGCCGAAACAGGTTGCTGCACCGACTCACGCTACCCAGACCCCGACCACCGGAGGCGCCATCGTGCCTGAGATGACCACTCGCGAGCGATTCCAGCGGATGTACGAGCACCGAGATGCTGACCGAGTCCCCATGATTGGAGGGCCCTGGGGCACGACCCTTGCGCGCTGGCGCCGCGAGGGCATGCCCGCCGACGCCGATTTCTCGGACTACTTCGACCTCGACCATGTGGCGGGCGTCGGTGGAGACGTCAGCCCGCGCTATGAGGCGAAAGTCATCGAGGAGACCGACGACTACACCATCACCTTCGATGCCTGGGGCACGACATCCAAGAACTGGAAGCACGCCAGCTCCACGCCCCACTGGCTCGGCCGCACGGTCGTGGATCGACAGACCTGGGAGGCTGCGAAGGCCCGCCTCGTGGTGGGCCGGGACCGCGTCAACTGGGACAGCATCCGCGCCAACTATTCCACTTGGCGCGAGAACGGCTGGTGGATCCAGGGCGGCCTGTTCTTCGGCTTTGACGTCACCCACGCCCGCGTCGTTGGCACGGAGCGGCTCCTCACGATGATGATGGATGAGCCCGAACTCGTCGCGGACATCTACAACACTGAGCTGGATTGCAGCCTGCAAATCCTGGATATGATCTGGGACGAGGGCTACACCTTCGACGCGATCTCGTGGTGCGATGACATGGGCTATCGCAACGGGACGTTCTTCTCCGTCCCGATGTACCGCGAACTCCTGCTCCCCGTGCAAAAGCGCGCCATCGACTGGGCCCATGAGAAGGGCATCGTCGCCCATCTGCACTCGTGCGGGAACGTCAATGAGTTCCTGCCTGAATTGCTCGACGCCGGGCTTGACGGGCTTAACCCCCTTGAGGTCAAGGCCGGCATGGACCCCGTCCACATCAAACAGACCTACGGCGACAAGCTGGTGCTCGACGGCGGCATCAACGCCATGCTGTGGGATCACATCGATCAGATCGAGGCTGAGATCGTCCGTCTCCTGCCAGTCCTCAAGGAGAACGGCGGCTACATCTTCCGGGAGGACCACTCCATCCCCGATAGCGTCAGCCTCGACAACTACCGGCGCATCGTGAAGATCGCCAGGGACCTCGGGTCATACGACTGAACCGCGCAACGCCCAAGAGGAACTCACACATGCTTCGCTCGATGTCGCCGGCGACTATATTGGGGGCCCTCCTCATGATCCATCACCCGGCGTGCAGTGACGACAAGCCGGTGGCCTTGGATCTGAGCGACCGTGGGCCCGGATCCACGGCGTATGTCGCGGCTCCCCCAAGCCCCGAATCCGAGCTGGATGTCATCTACGTCTATACGATATCCGGCTCCGTGGACACTCCCGGCTATGACGAATCCATCGCGGCGGCCAGCCTTCAGGGGATTATCAACCGCGATGCCCCTCGCCTCTACCTGATGACCGAGAGCTGGGTGCGGCCACAGATGTGGTTCGACATACTCGCCGGTGAGGGTGGATGGCTGCACGGGAGGAAGCGGCGCGACTTGCCTAGCCTCGACTCCGTGGTCAGGCTCGCGGGCGACCGTCTGGCGGGCGCCGTGATCTGGGATCCGAACGTCCCCGCCACCGTCAACGTGGCAACAACCGTCGCGGGGGTCGAGGACTGTGTCGTGCTGAGCCCGGAGATGGCCGAGACGTACCTCGATGCGTGGCAACTCCCCGTGCTGCAGGACCTGCGAGGTAGATTCACCGGCAACGAGACGGGCAGCCCTAAGAACGACGCCTACCGGTGGGCGATCCGCGAGTATCTTGCAAAGGGGCGCTGCTCGTCGAGGCTGATGTGCCTCTACCACGATGCAGCGGGGCACAGACACGGCGACATTGCGTATACGGTGGTCCGGGACCTGGCCGTGAAGAACCGCGCCTTCGTGTTCGATCTATCGCCCTGGGGTGATGAGAGGCCCGGAGACGACCCCGACCAGCCGCTCGGCACGGACCGCCAGACGTACCGAATGATCCTGCGCGGGATGCTCCGCCAGTCGGCCGGCAAGCACATGACCGAGATGGCCGGGTTCTTCGACTTCAACAAGTACGCCAACATGCCGAGCCACCCCAGCGCGCACGATCCCGTGCCAACCGAGTGGGAGACCGTGCATCTGATCTCCCCCTACAACTGCTACCAGAACACCGCGACGGAGTTCTGCTACAATCAGTCCCTCCACAGCCAGTTCCCGTTCAGACCCCTCAAGCAGGGCCGCCCCGCGGAGAAGCGCGCCCTGGAGAGCAAGTCCTACATCACGATACTCATGGCGGACTACGACTCGACGTTCCCCCTCTACGAATTCATGGCCAACCACTGGGAGGACGACGGGCGAGGCAAGCTGCCTCTCGCCTGGGGCATAGATCCGAATCTGATCGAGACGTACCCCGATGTGATCTCGCACTACTACAATACGGCGACGCCAAACGACTACTTCGTGAGCGACGCCAGCGCGGCCGGGTACATGAACCCCAACCGCATCGCGGAGGAGCATCTGCCCCTGTTCGTCACGCACAACCGCTTCTTCTTCCAGCAAACCGACATGAGCATCGCGGCGATGGTACTCGACTGGGACCAGCCGACGAGCGCTGTCAAGGACGCGTTCACCCAGTTCGCCCCGGATGGGTATTCAACCATCGTGATGAACCTCCACGGCGAGCCCTACCAGTCGCCGACGCCACACGTGTGGAAGGGGATGCCGGTGATGAACCTCACCGGCTACCCGGACTCAGCCAGCGCCGAGACCACTGCCAACGCCATCGCCGGCATTCTGAAAAGCGCGCCCGCGGACGCGCCGGCCTTCTACTTCATGCGCGCCATCTGGTTGCCGCCGAGCAAGATCATCGGCGTGATGGAGGCTCTCCGCGAGGGCCACCCGGACCTCGACTTCGAGGTGGTCGACCCGTACACGCTGTTCGATCTCTTCAAGCAGCACCACCAACCGGATGGTGGAGCCACGGATGACACGCGGGACTGACAGCATCCACCGCCTTGCGCCCTCATCCGCCCAATCCATGTAAGAGGGGCTTTAGCCCCGACGCCGTAGACGTCAGAGCGCACGCGGCCAACGGCGTCGGGGCTAAAGCCCCTCTTACAGGGGTTGGCGGAAAGCGAGCATGGGGTGGGTGATGACGAAACCGACGACAGAGCCCGAGGACTCGCCGATTCCCAGGATGCGAGCACATGCGGCACGGACTCCAAGCCAAAGGTCGGACCAGAAAGAGCGGAGTTGACATGGCACACCACGGATTGTGGACGGCGATGCTGGCACTCATCGGGACGTGCTGCGCGGTCCAGGCGGAGACGTTCTACGTAGCAACCGACGGCAATGACGCGAGTCGCGGCACCAAGAAGCGCCCGTTCGCCACGCTCGCCGGCGCGCGCGACGCAATTCGGGCCTCGCGAGCGAGTGGTAAGCAGCACGCCAAGGGCGTGAACGTGGTCGTTCGGGGTGGCACGTACGAACAGCCAGGAAGCTTCGAGTTGGCCGAGGAGGACTCGGGCACAGCCGACGCCCCCGTGGTGTTCCTCGCGGCGCCCGGTGAGGAAGTGCGTCTGAGCGGCGGCCGGGCCGTCCCCCCCGAATCCCTCGTCCCCGTAACATCCGCCGAAGTCCTGGCGAGGCTCGACGCCTCAGCTCGCGACCAGGTCAGGCAAGCGGGGCTGGCCGACCTCGGCATCCCCCCTCCCCCACCGTTCCCGGCGAAGTTCCGCGGATCGCCTTCGGCCCCCGAGCTGTTCTTCAACGACGAACGCATGGCGCTGGCCCGGTGGCCCAACGAGGGCTGGACAACCATCGCCGGCATCATCGAATCCGGCTCGCGGCCGCGCGATGGCGACAACGCCAACATACCTGGAGTCATCGAGTATAGCGGCGACCGGCCCGGGCGCTGGAGCGTCGAGGCCGGCGTCTGGCTGCAGGGCTACTGGTGCTACGACTGGTACGCTGAGACGATCAGAGTGGCGGAGATCGACTCGGAGACGCGACGAATCACCTTCACGGACGCGCACCTGTACGGCGTCAAGCAAGGCAACCCCTCGCCCCGCCGGTACAGGGCAGTGAACCTGCTCGAGGAGTTGGATAGCCCGGGCGAGTACTACATCGACCCGGAGACTGAGACGCTCTACTTCTGGCCACCGGGCGAGTTGGCCGCAGCCCGCGTGGTGCTCTCCACATTGCAGGGCCCCGTCGTGACGCTCACCGACGCATCGCACATCTCCCTGCGCGGATTCACCGTGGAGGCCTGCCAAGGCGACGGCATTCTGGTCACGGGTGGGAGCGGCAACCGCATCGAGGCGTGTGAGGTCCGCAACGCGCGCCAGCTCGGCATCCGGGTCGAGGGCGGCGCCGGCCACACGGTCGAGGCCTGTGACATCCACGATACGGGCACGGGCGGCCTGCGCCTCACCGGCGGCGACCGGAAGACGCTCGCTCCCGCGGGACATGAGGCGCTCAACAACCACATCTGGGGCTTCTCACGGCACCAGCAGACATCGGCGTACGGGATCATCCTCGGCGGCGTCGGCAATCGCGGGGCTCACAACCTCGTGCACGAGGCCCCCCACCAAGCCATCTCCATCCAGGGCAATGACCACACGTTCGAATACAACATCGTGCATGGGGTCTGCACCGAAACCGACGACTGCGGCGCGCTCTACAAGGGCCGCAACCCATCGTGCCGGGGGAACATGATCCGCTACAACTTCTGGCACAATATCGGCAGCCCCATGGGCCACGGCAACGCGGCGGTCTACTTCGATGACGGCGATGGCGGCGACACGGTCTTTGGCAATGTGTTCTTCCGCTGTGGCGAGCCGGGCAAGGGCTCCTTCGGCACGGTCTTCTCCCATGGCGGGCACGGCGCCATGGCCGAGAACAACATCTTCGTCGAGTGCAAGCGCGCCCTCGGCTCGGCGCCGTGGAATGACGAGCGATGGAAGACGGCCGTCGACGGAGGCATGGACTGCTTCTTTCAGGAGAAGCTCCTGGAAGAAGTCGATATCACCAAGCCGCCCTACACCACGCGCTACCCCGAGTTGGTGGGTTTCATGGATCCCCAGCCGGGAGACCGGAGGGTGAACGAGGCGGTTCGAAACGTCATCGTGATGGGGGCCGAGGTCAAGAGCGGGAACTGGGAGGTCGACCCGGGCGAGAACTGGGTCACGAACGCCGACCCGGGCTTCATCGACGCGGCGGGCGGCAACTTCGGACTGCGGGCCGATTCGGAAGTCTTCACCCAATTGCCCGGTTTCCGACCGATCCCCTTCGAGAAGATCGGGCTCTACGAGCATGAGTTGCGGCCCGCTCCGCCGGTCGAGGAGTGGACCTACGATCCGCCCAAGGCCCTCACGCCAACGCCCTAGTGCTCGCACGCATAAGTTCGCGCGGGTACTAGTCGCCGACAGTTCGTCAGACACCAGGTAGACGGGCCGTCCCTCCTCCAGCAGCAGCGATTGCGCGTCCGCGCCGCCTACCGGATTGCCCAACATGCCGCGGCGAAGCCAGTCGCCCAAAGAGCGTTACTGACACGCCATGAACACCTTGGGAAACTGGCTCGGGTCCTTAGTGTAGCCGATCCCCGGCGCCCACTCGAGCCAGCCGCGGCGCGCCTCGCCGTCGTTGTCATTGACCAGCACGTTCATCCCCATCCAGCGGCCGACAGGCGCCTCGGCGAGTCCCAATAGCGACCAGGGCATGGCGATCTCGTACCGGGTCCTGCCCTCCGCGTCGTCTCGTTGGATCGCGTACTGCGCGAGCGTCAGCGCGCCCGTCTCGCCGCGCGGGTTCGCCCATGCGAAAGCGAGCGGCCCCGAAGGAGCCAGGCCCAGGCCGATCTCGACGTCATTCTCGCCGTCGTACTGCGGCACGTTCGAGACACGCCGGGCATCGCCCGCCACGTCGAAGGCTATCTGCAGACCGTCGCCCTGCCACATGGCGTCCGCCGTCGCGGCGTCGACAGGCAGGTGATGCGTGTCGTCGGTCACCTCGACGGCGAGGTAGAGCGCCTCGGGGTCGCTCGCGCAGAACCACTGAGCCGAGCAATCACCGGGACCGGCCCAGCCGGGGAGTTCTCGTTGCTCCTCCCACACTCCGATCCGGATACTCTCATGGCCCCGCCACTCCGTCAGATCGCCGTCCGCGGCGAACCCCGGCGGCCGCGCCCCGGCAATCGCGTACCTTACAGTCTTGTCCGCACGGGTCAGCAGATCGCCGTCGAACAACCGGGCTGTCAGGCGGCAGGCGACCTCGCCTCCGCCTCCATCTGCACCGACCAGCGCGACCGAGTGCGACCGCGTCACCCCGGCCGCGAGCGGCTCGTCGTCGGTGATGGGGTCCTCAGCCGGTTGCCACGCCGGAGACTGGGACTCGAGGTGGATGGGAGGTGGCGTCGCGGGGTGACGACCCGCGTTCTTGATCTCGACGCTTACGGCGGGACGGCCCGGCTTGGCCCGCGCCGCATCCGGGGCGACGGCAAGCTGGAACCGTCGCGCGCCCGTCACCTCGGCCTGCGCTATCTCGTCACTCAGGCGCTCCGCGTCAGCCACGTCGACTCTGACGTAGATGGGCCTCCCCGAGAGGGGCAGGCGACCCTCATCCACCAGCACCGGAGTGCCGACCATGCTGGTGATCTCGCGGATGGCCGAGGCATCCTTGAGGGTCATCGTGACGCCATCGTCGAGGCTCCAGAGCGCCACCGTTGCCTCGTCGCCTCGCTCGAACACGAGCCCCCGGAGCCGCTCGCCGAGATCCAGCCAGAGCGTGTAGTCGGACTCCTTGAGCACATCGATGACCGTCTTCATGGCGAAGTAGGCGTCCTTGGGTCGGACATTCCCCTCACGCCAGGGGGTGAAGAGGCCGCTGTAGTAGTCGACCTGCTCCATGATTTCAGTGTAGGCCGACTCCTGGTGCAGATGGAAGAAGTACACCCTCTCGATCCACGGAACGGTGGCGGAGAGCAGGTATAGCCTGGCAAGGCCTCGCGCCTGCTGCTCCTCGGTGACCGCGTAGCTACGGTGCCCCGGATACTTCGAGCGAAGGTACTCCAGCATCGAGGGCTCGACGCCCTGCCATCCCATCTCGGTGACCCAGAGCGGCTTCTCATCTCCATGCCTGACCATCACCTCGTGCAGTCGCCCGATCAGCTCGAGGTACCCCCCGTCCTCGGGGAGGCGCGGGCGGGTGTATGAGTGGGATGCGATGACGTCGAAGTAGTCCTTCCCGCCCAGCCGGTAGACTGCGTCCAGGTGTCGCCACGCCTCGCCGGCGAACCCGCACAGCACGACCTGGTTGTTCGGGTCCGCCCGCTTCACTCCGGCGTGGAAGGCCTTGAGGAAGGTGATGTAGCGCTCCTGCCAGATCGCCATGTTCGGCTCGTTCATCGCCTGCCAGTAGCGGATCTTGCCCTTGTACTTGGTGGCGATCTGGTACATGAACTCCTCGAGGGCCGCCGCGCTTTCGTCGTTCGGGAAGGTGCCGTTCTCGGCCATGGCCCACTCGGGGGCTTGCGTTAGGATCACGAGCTGGTCGAGGCCCTCCTGGACACCGAGGTCGGCGCTCTTGATGATCCAGAAGTCCGGCGGGAACCGGTACTCGCCGGGCTCCGGCTCGAGGCCGAGCCACAGGAAGTCCAGGCGGGCGCAGGGCATGCCCAGGTCGCCCATCAGCTCCACGCTGAGCGGGGTGTTGACGTGTGTCGTGGTGCCGAAGAACGTGCTCGGAACCAGCCGTGGTCCCCGGAGCGCGGCCACCGACGCAAGAGCCCGCGGCGCGATGGCGGGGAGTGTCTCTCCGACCGGCGCGAAGGTAAGCGCGCCGGTCGTGCCCATGTTCCACCAGGCCCGCCCGTCTTGGGGCACTTCCGTGAACCAGCCCAAGTAGATTTCAGCGCTGGGCGCGGCGAGGGTCACGTCGACGGGCGGCGGATCGACGGTTTTCTGCCCGGGCATGTAAACGTAAGCGTCCGCCCACGTCTCGCCATCGGTGCCGTAGCGGGCGGCAAGCAGGGCGCCAGGCGTGACATCCTGCCCGTGGTCGCCGATGTCCCATCTGAAGGCGGAAACCGGCTCCGAAAGCGTCACCCGCAGCACAAGGTGGCTGTTCTGGTTGGAGGCCCCGCAGTTGGCGTTGTGGTCGCGGAACGTGACGGTCTTCGCGGAGTGTACTCGGATCCGCGTGCCCGCGAGGGCCGCCGCGTGGTTCCCAAGGGGCCACGATGCCGTCCAGTCACCGGTAGCCGGTCGCGCGCTATCATAGGCCTCGCCTGGCCCATCAACCGCGTTCGCCTCGCCCTCCTGAAGCACGAAGCCGACATCCGCCCAGTCGGCGCAAAGCGGAGCGGCACATGCCACGCATGCTGCAAGTATCAGTAAACGGCCAATTCCACGCATCGCGCACCTCCCACGTCGTCAGTCATCACCACCGCAAGACGGTTGGCGTCACGAATCGCTCCACCCTCGCCATGGGCGCCTCGGTGGCCCGGTATTTATCGGCGCGCCTCTGGAAGAGAGGATTGCCCGGCGTGATTGGCTGCGAGAGCCCGACGATGGTGTTGCCTCTTAGCGTGAACGTGGTAGGGCGATCAGCGGCAGGCTGAGGGAACCAACAGCCGAGGGTGGGAGTCCAGCCCTCGCCGGCCGGGCCCGTCCATTCCTCGGTCCTCTCCTCGATGGGGAACTCGATCGTCACCACGTCCCCCTCCTTCAGATCCCCGAGGCGCAGGTACCTCCCGAACCACGCAGGGCGGACGGACCGGTCGCCGATCCGGCACTCGACCGTGTCGCCGTCGACCCATAATGGGATGCGTATGAAGGCCTCCGCGCAGGCCTTGTTCCTGAGCACCACCTTGCCCTCGTATGGCAGGTAGCTGTCGATGTCCAGCCAGGGCGATGCGCGGTTGAGAAGCAGGTTGACCCGGGCCGTGCCCTCGGCATACCGCAGTATCCCATCCCAGGCGTAGAACAGCCCCATGTTGCCATGTGGGGAGCAGCACAGATACCACTGGTTCTTGAAGTCCTCCCCAAACGCCGGGCCCGCGAAGCCGCCGACCATTGCTTCCTCAGGCGTCGCGTCGGCCGATCCCGCCCTCGCCTCCCAATCAGCGGCGAGGCCCGGGAGATCCTCCGGCATGAACTGCATCTCGGCGTGGATGTTGCGGACGTAGGTGTCCACATCCTCCCAGTAGTCGCCGACGCCAGCGTCGCTCAGCTTGATCGCCAAACCTATCAGTCGCCCGCAGCCGCATCCCTGGCAATCGCCCACGAAGCCGAAGCGCGCGAGCGTGGGCTGGCGGGTCCACTCGTAGCCATCGCGCGCGAAGGCCTTGAGCTTCGGATCGTTGGCGGCGATGGCGTATTCCAGGACGGCGCGAAGAGTGTTCAAATACCCGTGGACGTGCCCGTGCCAGTGGGCATGCTCCGCGCCGACCACTCCCGGGTACTCCCCGCCTTCCCAGTCGGCCCAGAACCTCGGCTTGGTGTGGAAGCGCGCGAGTTCACCCGACAGCCTCAGCGCCCGCTCGCTGCCCGTGAGCCGGTGCCAATTCGCCAGCGCGCCCGGAAAGTGCCCCGTGTGACAGAGCAGGGACCCCTCGGTGCCCGGGACGGTCTTCTCGTCCATCGGCTCCTCGAAACCTGCCCAGCCGCGATCCCTAACGTAGCAGGTGTCGAGGTACTCGCACATGTCCGTGACCTCGGTGCTGCCTCCGGGAACGGGGACATACGCGTAGTCCTCCGCGCGCGCCACCAGGACCCGGTCGAACCCCTCAACCATCCGGTCGATGCGCCCCGCCCACGCCTCATCGCCAGTGTACTGGTACCACGCAATCATTGCTCGCAGCATCCGCCCCGCGCCGTGGGGGCTGATGTTGGGGAGCATCTCCTGCGGGCCCAGCCATGGCATTCCCTCTCCATCCTCGGGCGTCCACCAGAGGCCATCCTCCCCCAGCAGTGACACCATCGTCTCGACCATCCGCGCCTCGCGGCGGAGGCCCTGGCGGCTACCGCTCATGGCGCGGAGCATCGCCATGGCCTCGAACGCCTTGGGCTGGCAGATGGCGTAGATGCCCTTCCCGTGACTCATCTCGGTGGGGTTGCCGGTCCAGCGCATCTGGTAGCCATTCTCTGCGTCCAGAATGGACGTGAAGTGCAGAATCCCCAACTTGGCCCGCTCCGTCAAGTCCAGAGTCGCGGGCACATCAGCGTCGTAATACTCCCCCACGCGAGCGGGCAGTCCGTCTAGCGATGCCGTGTTGCTGTCTGCTGACATGTCTTGGCTCCTGTCCGTCCGGCTCTGTGGTCCCAAGCCAATCTGGGCGGATCTCAGACCCCGCAACACGTCCCCACATGCCGCACCGTTCGTCAGCCCCTGCAGCAATGCCTCGCTGGGAGCCGCCGCGTCGCCGCTCCGTCGGAGCAGGGCAGGACTCCGGCGGACGCAGGGAGTTACCGATCCGTCCGGGAACCTCAACGAGGCGTCCGGTCAGTCGCTCGCGACGGAGCCGAACCAAGGTGGCCGGCTGAGCCGCACAAGGAGTCCGAAATGGCATGTGCCCTAGTCGTGCTGTCGGTCGTCGTCGCAGCAACTTGCTCTCAGGCGGACGACACGATTCCGCGGGCCCAGACGGGCTCGCTACACCCGCTGCTGCGGGCCACGGCCGACCGCTCGGATCTGCCGCTGTCGTTCCTGCAGCCGAACTTCCGTAACCTCAACGCGTGGAAGCGCAAGGCGCGCAAGACCGCCCTTGAGCTGCTTCACTACGATCCGCCAACGTGCCCGCCCGACGTCGAGGTGGTGGAGCGAGTGGACTGCGGCGAGTACATCCGCGAGAAGATGTACTTCAACACGACCCCCGACATCCGCGTCCCGGCGTACCTGCTTCTGCCCAAGGGCGGGCCCGAGCGCAAGCCGGCGGTCGTCGCGCTCCACGATCACGGCGGCTTCTATGTCTGGGGCAAGGAGAAGATCGTCGAGACCGAAGACGAAAACCCCGTGCTCGCCGACTTCAAGGCCACGTACTACTCCGGCCGGAGCGTGGCAACTGAGCTGGCCAAGCGCGGCTACATCGTCATCGCCATCGACATGTTCTACTGGGGCGAGCGCCGCATGCTCATGCCCGACGATCCCCCGGTCTGGTTCGAGCGCGAGCCAATGAGCGCCGAGGACGTGGCCGCTTTCAACCGCCGCTCGGGGGCCAACACGTGGCTGACGGGGGTTGGGCTGTTTGAGGCGGGGATCACTTGGGCCGGTGTCATGTTCGTGGATGACATCCGCACCGTCGACTACCTCGTCAGTCGGCCCGACGTCGATCCCGATCGCATCGGGTGCTGCGGCTTGTCGGTCGGGGGTTTCCGCTCGGCACACTTGGCGGGCCTCGATCCACGCATCAAGGCGGCGGTCGTCGTCGGGTGGATGTCGACCTACGGCGACATGCTCCAGTCCCACCTGACCAGCATCGGCCCGATGAAGATCATGCCCGGCCTCTACCAGCACATGGACTTGCCGGACGTGGTCTCGATGAACTGCCCCGGCGGGCTGATGGTCATCAACGGATCGAAGGACGGGCTGTTCCCGACGGATGGCGTCAACGCGGCCTTCGAGAAGATCGCCAAGGTCTACGAGAAGGCCGACGTACCCGAGAGGTTCGAGGGCGTCTGGTACGACGGGCCGCACGAGTTCAACTCCGAGATGCAGGACAAGGCCTACGCGTGGCTGGACCGCTGGCTGCAGCCCGAGGACTAGAAGCGGTGTTGGGACCCACGTAGGTCGGATCTCCAGATCCGACGGTCTGAGCATTGAAGCCGCTCCCAGCACGCGCATCCTGACCACCAACGGTGAATCTATGAGCGCCTCGCACCGGCACGTGTTCACGATATTCATCCTGGCATCGCTGGCGACCATCGCTGCCTCCGCCCAAGCCCGCCGCGAGACGGGCGTCATCGACCTGGCGGCAGCCACGCTCGAGATCGGGTTCTGCTACACGGTCCCGATCGCGCCTGCGTGCAAGCCGGATTCGCTGGCCGGCCAGATATCATCCCTCCGCCTGCTGGAGGATGGCAATGAGTTGGGGCCGGGCCATGCGGGGCACCAGGCCATCCGCAACACCGGCGGCGGCGCCTACTCCCACTGGTCAGGCGACGGGAACGAGGAGACTCAGCAACTCTATTTCTCCGCCTCCGACAACTCTGACCCCACCACCAACGGGCGCGCGTACGAGTGGGCCGTTGACTTCGACGCGGCCGGCAACCCCATCCCGCCTCAAGTCGGCAGCGTCACAGGCATCCCGTGTCGCCTCAAGGCGGCGGTTGATGCCCCCCTCGCGCGTGATCGAAACACGTGCCTGCTGGCCAGCTTCGACGGGACTGATACCAACGACGCCGAATTCGCCCGCGTTGAGCCGCGAGAGGTCGGCGTGGGCAACCAAGCGGACGCGCCCGGACGATTCGACAATGGCGTGTCGGTGACGGGCCCGCAAGGCTGCGTGATGTATCCCGGGCTCGACAACTACGACCCGCGCCATGGCACCGTGGAGTTCTGGACCCAGTCGCGGGCCGACGAGCCGATCTGGACCGACGGCAAAGAACACTGGATGCTGGTGCTGTATCCCGAGCGCGCGGGCACGTCAGCGCGCCACGGATCAACGCCCTACTTCGTCACGCTACGCAAAACCGCGGCCGACACCCTCGACCTGCGCATCGCCAACACATCCACGGCCCACTACGCGGTCGCGGGAGGCGTGCTGTCGGGCAAGGGCTGGTCGTTGAGCGTCCCCACCGGTGCTCTGTCCGCCGAGGGCTGGCACCATCTCATCGTCTCCTGGAACCTGCGAGACGCCGGGCGAGCCTGGCTCCTGGTCGATGGCGAGGGCGTCACGGGTCAACTCGGCCTCTCACCAGACCACATTTCCCCCAATCCCGGTGGGCTCATCGTGTTCGGCGGCCTCTGGGGCCTGCCCGGTGATGGCGTCGAGACCTCCGACTGCAACCTCGACGATCTGCGCATCCAGGCGTCCACCGTCGCCGACCGACTGGAGGGCAGCCCCGCCAAGCCCGAGTCCGACCTCGATCGAACGCGCCTGATGGCCGAGGAAGACTTGACGAGGGCCATGCTCGAGCAACTCATGGAGCTGCAGTTCCAGGGCGGCTGGGGAGCGGGCTATCACTGGCCGACATACACCCCATCCGGGTGGAGCCACGTCGGGCGAGGGGTCGACATGTGGTACCCGCACTCGGCCGAGGCGGCCCAGGCGCTGCTACGCGGATGGATGGTCTGGGGGGACGACCGCTACCTCGATGCCGCCATCGAAGCGGCCGACATGTTCTGCGATACCCAACTCGAAAACGGATCGTGGGCCTATCACTACACCTACAGCCGCGGCGAGTTTCAGCCCTGGGGCAGTTCGTCTTACATCGCTCAGTCCATGCAGAGCAACCAGATCCGCTTCCTCTGCCTGATGACCGGGATTCTCGGCTACGAGCGCTACGAACAAGCCATCCGCGCGGCTGGCGACTGGATGGCCTCGATACAGTTCCCGAGTGGCGCCTGGGGTTGGGAAGCTTACCCCATCGGCCAGACCGGCCCGCACGGTCATCCCGCGCTGAACGACGCCGTCACGCCCCAGGCCATGCACGACCTCTTCGTCATCTGGTGCGCGACCGATGACGAGAAGTATCTGCAGCCCGTCCTGCGCGGCGCGGACTGGATCGTCGACGCCCAGGCCGACGCGCCCACCTATGGCTGGGCGGACCAATACAGCCAGGAGAACGAGTTCATCTGGATGCGCAACTTCGAGCCGCCGGCCGTGTCGATGCAGGCCATCAGCTCCGCGACATGGGGCCTCTGCATGGCGTACGATCTGTCCGGCGACGCCAAGTACCTGGAGCCTCTGCGCAACGTGCTAAAGTGGATGGAAACCGTGCCCGAGGACCAGCGCGGATGGCTCTGGTACGATCCCGCGACCAACGTCCCCGTGGTCGCCTACTACAACGAGATGCTGCCCGTCACGCATCCGAAGGCGATCGCCGAGATGATCCCCCGGCTGGACGCGCATTATGGGACCAAGTTTCCGTGGCAAGCCGACCGCATCGAGGGCGAACTCCACCGCCGCGAGAACGGGGCCATCTACTCTGACTGGCGGGGCGCCAGACCTCGAGCCGACTTCGCAGACGCGCCGGTGATCGATGAATTCGCGGCGGCGTTCGCGAGCGATCCGGCCGAGACCGCCCGGACCCAGATCTCAGCCTGGGCCGACGGCGCCCCCATTGCCGGTGGCCTTCTAGGTGGCTCCGTAACCTACGGCCGCACCTTCGTGATCGGCAGCGCGATCCGCTACTGCGACCAGCTCATCACCGACATCGAGAACGCCCGCGTCGCGCTGGGCGACATACCCGTCGAGAGCATCCCGCGCTACCGAAGAGGCGGCCGCAACAACTGGGTCTACATGCAGCCGGACCGAGATTACCTCGCGACTCCGCCGCAAGCCGAGGGCGAGTAACAGCACGAACGTACCATAGGAGCACGCTATGCATGCAACCGAGAACCCAAACAGAGCCAACCGCGTTCGCGCGCTGCTATTCGCGTGTATGCTGGTCACGATGACCGGCCTTTTCAGCGCGCGCCCGGGAGCCGAACTCGTCTTCGTCGACCGAACCGCCGATCTCGGCCTGGAGCTGGCAAATGGGTCCACCTGCTGGGTGGATGTCGACAACGACGGCTGGACCGACCTCTGCGCGGGCGGCACGGTCTGGAAGAACAACGCCGGGACCAGCTTCGCCCGACTCGCCGACGGCGTCGGAATCGTCGTCGCCGCGGACCTGGACAACGACGGGTTCGTGGATCTCTTCTCGCGCTCCGCCATGCAGGTCTTCCGCAACGTGTCCGGGGAGAGCTTCTCGCCCGTGGCGCTGCCCGAGTTGCCGAAGTGCGTCTCCCAGGCCGCGTGCCTGGCCGATCTCAACGCCGATGGGCTTGTGGACATCTACGTCGGCGGGTACGAGGACTGGAACGCGGGGATCACCTACCCGGATCTAGTTCTGATGAACCAAGGCGGCATGAGCTTCGCGCTCGCCCAGACCGACGAGCGATACCGCGCGCGTGGAGTCTCCGCGTGCGACTTCGACGAGGACGGCGACGCGGACGTGTACGTGTCAAACTACCGTCTCCAGCCGAACGTGCTCTGGCTGAATGACGGCGCCGGCGTTCTTGCGGACGTCGCGACGGCGCGCAACGCGCTGGCAACATCGGAGGGCTTCGGCGGCGGACACTCCATCGGGTCCGCGTGGGGAGACTTCGATAGCGATGGGAGGGTCGATCTGTTCGCCGGCAACTTCGCTCACGTCGACAATCGGGGCGATCAGCCCAAGTCACGCTTCCTGCGCAACCTCGGCTCCGACGCCGACCCAACATTCGAGGACCGCGGCACGTGCGGCGTCTTCTACCAGGAGTCGTACGCCAGTCCCGCCGCGGCCGACTACGACAACGACGGCGACCTGGATCTCTACTTCACCACCGTATATGGGACCGCCTCATTCGGTCGGCCTAACAACGCCGTGCTGTTCCGAAATGACGGGGACTTCACGTTCGCCGACGCCACGGCAGAGACCAAACTGGCGGGACAGCCCTCCACTTACCAAGCCGCGTGGGCTGACTTCGACCACGACGGCGACCTTGACCTGGCGACAGGCGGCAAACTGTTCGTTAGCACCGGCGCGGAAGGCCACTGGCTCAAGGTCCGCCTCTATGGCGACGGAGCGGGCATCAACTGGAACGCAATCGGCGCCCAAGTTCGGATCAGCCTCGACGGCGCGACCCTCACGCGACAGGTGGAGGCGGGCACGGGGGAGGGGAACCAGAACGACCTCGTCTTGCACTTCGGTCTCGGGGTCCACGCCGGGGCGGTCGACCTGGAGATCCTGTGGCCCGGCGGCGCCACGCAGACAGTCACGGGCGTCGCCGTCGATCGCACGGTTGCCGTGCGGGCCGGCGACGTGCCATAGCGCGCGGTCGAGCCTCAGCGTAGCCGGGCCGAGATCGCCATCCGCCGGCCGGCTGGTAGCGACACGGACAGCCGCCCGCCGGAGCTGGTGGTGATGGTCGACTCCCCACGCTCAACGCGGACCCGGTAGTCCCGGTCGCGCATCATGCCATCCAACTGCAGCACGCATTCCGCGTCGGAAGTGACCTCTGCCCGCAGGCCCTCGGACGAGCAGGCCTCCAGCTCGACCTCCGCCTCGGACCAACTGCCCTCCAGGCCGGCGAGTACCGTTGAGATGCGTCGCGCGGATGTCTCCGCGCGGTTGACGGCGCGCGACTTGCTGAGGGTGTTGCGCGCCGGGCACCAGAGACGAGGGCTATCGATAGCCGTGAGTCCGTCGCCTTCGACCTCAAGCACTACTTCTCCATTCACAGTGCGTGCCGCGGAGATGTCGGCCTCGGAGACCGCCTGCGTGACGAGGTAACGGTGGGTGGTCGTCTGCCACTTGCCGCCACGGCGCGTGGTGCGCGTGCGGGGCGCGAAGACAAAGCCATACGTGCCGTCGGCATCTGCGAAGACCTGGTACCCGTCGCCGCCACGGGCTTGCTGGTCGATGAAGGTGGTCCCCTCCCAGAGCATCGGCAGCTTGGGCGCCGCGAACCCGGCCGCCACGACGGCAACGCGATCGTGCGCGCCGCTGAGGGTGAAGGCAGCCCAGTTATCCTCGGCGCGCACGGCAGGCGGCAAGTCCAGAATACGAACTCCGTGGCTCACCTCCACCGTGGGGCCCATCGCCACAATACCCTTCTCCCCCACCTCATCGGCCGTCAGATAGGCTGGCATCTCGCGCGCGTTCAGCCCGTGCCGCACCGACTCCTGGTGGGGCGCGGAGTGGTCGGAGGTATCATCGCCATAGGGCATCAGGATGCAATCGAGTTCGAGCCAGCTTCCGGCGGGGATGGTGTCTCCCTCTATCAGCGGGGTGAGGAAAAGCTCGGTCATCTGATTCTCGTGCTCGATGGCCGAGAATCCGAGCCGGTCGAAGGGCTCGCCGCCGATCCGCCCGCGGAATCCACGCACGATGACGGCGTCATTGCCGTCGACATGCGGGTAGGCACAGACGAATGAATTCGCGTGGAGCATGGGCTCGCCCGAGGCCGACCACTGCCCGTCTTTCTTCATCGGCGCTGTCCGCACTACGCCCCCTTCGTCCAGCCAGGCCAACTCGTCCCAATGGACGCGTCGGATGTAGCTGCCCTTATTGAGAAGGCGCAGGTTGTGGCGCGGATCGCCGGCGATGGTGACGGCCTCGTTGAAGTCGTAGCGGATGCGCAGGGACGTCAGCAACTGGTGGGCTTGAGGCATCTCGATGGCCTCGACCGTCTCGCTCACCTTGCCGTCGGAGGATTCGTAGTCCTGGATGAACCAGGCGAGGTTCGGCCCAGCGGAGAGGATGGTGCTGCGCTTGAAGACAGGCCAGCGCCATTCCTCACCGTCGTCGTACTGCAGCCAGCCCTGAAGCGCCACGTGTTCGTGCTGCGGCTGGCCGATCCAGGTCTGCCCGCTCAGGGGGCGGTAATCGGCGACGGTGTAGGCCCGACGGGCGCCGCCGGGGATGGAGCCAAACTTGGTGGGCAGCGAGAAGCACGTGGTCTCGGTGGTCCCGTGGGAGAGATGGTAGTAGATCTCGAAGAAGCGGATCGATGAGAGCTGCCGGAGCGGGTGATCGCCCCAGTTCTGATGCAGGTGGTGGGAGAGGAAGCGCCTCTGCTCACCGGCGGCGAGGTCCAAGGGGTAGTAGGTCTCGGAGAAGTGGACGTCGACGGGTTCCTCCATCTCTCCCCCGAAATTCTTGCAGACCTCGACCAGCACGGGTAGCGGGAAGCCCCACACGTCCGTCAGCACGCCGCTCTCGACCGGACCGGCCGGGCAATCGTGCATGATGTAGACGCGCCGCGGCAGCCGGTCGTTCCTCACGGCGACATCCGCCGTGAGGTACATGTTCGGGTTGTTCCAGAACCCCTCGAAGCCGTAGTCGGAGCGTCCCGGAGACGAGTGGACGATGTAGAGCCCCCGCCCCGAGTCGTAGCCCCCAAAGACGCCGCCGGATATCTCGAAGCGGTCCTCGCCGAGGGGACTGAGTTCGGCGCGAAGCCAGGCGGAGAGTTCGTCGACCGCCTCGGCGCCGCATACCCGGACAGCCACGCGGACTTCATGATCCTCGCCTTCGGCCCATTCCCCCGGAGGACAGGCGATTCGCAAGGCATCGTCAGTCTGTATCAGCGTGGTCCCCTCGCCACGGCTCAGCGCCAGGCCGCTGTCACCCGTCTCGGCCAGCAGGCCCCCGTGCTCGGGGGTGGTCGGCGCATCGAGATGACATGCGATCTCCGCGCGCCGAACGTCGATGGCGCCCTTGACATGGAAGATCGCCTGCAGGTTGATCTTGTCCGGGAAGCAGTTGAGCACGAGTTCCGCCACGAGGGGGGCGGTCTCTCCTTCTTCCGTCGCCAGCTCGAAGTCGAGGAGGTGGGCGTCGGCGTAGTGAAAACCCGTCCGCCATGTGTTCTGTCGCGCCCGCTTCGGCGCGTGGCGACTGCTGTAGAGACGGCCGTCGGCAGCCTCGATCTCCAGAACGATCCCCCCCTCGGCGAGCACGTTTGTGCCCAGGGGGCGGGCAAGCGAGGTGATGGACGGGCGCGTGAGGTCGGCCCGGAGTTCATACTCCGCGGAGGTGCAGAGGAGTTCGTCGCGCGAGTCGGACGTGTAACAGACGTCAACAAAGTCCGGCGCGCGGTGGCGGCCCATGAGACCGGGGCTCTGTGGACCGGCGGCAGCGACCAACGGGAGGAGTAGAAGCAGTACGGCGACCAAGCACCAGGCAGGCATATTGGAACCCCATGCGCGCGGGATCGGCGAATGAAGGGCCAGTTCGGCCCAGGACATCGCTTTACCTGGCGACGGCAGGCAAGCTATGCGATAGCGCAGTTACCGAGGCTCGATCCAGAACGAATACAGGCTGGCGTTCCTCAGCGAGAACCGAATCCGCCACTCGCCCTCATCCGCGGCCGGCACGGTGCCCCGGTTCTTCCAGGTCAGTGGCGCGCTTAGCGAATCGGTCGTGACCGCGCGCGAGCGAGCGAGGTCGTAACCCCGGACGACAGCGCCATCGTGGAGCAACTCCGCCTTCACGTAGCCACCGCCGTCCACTGAGGCATTGACGTGGAGCCGGCCGCGCTCGAAGCGGAGCGGATTGGTCAGGATCGTCCCCTCGGTCTCGCCCGCCTCCATGGCCGCCAGACCGTCCAGCCGCAGCGTGGCGGCCCCGATCTCCACGCGCATGTCCACAACGTGGGGCCGGTCCGTCTGGCCATAGAGCAGCAGGATCTTGTCCTCCAGCACCACCATCGAGGCCGACATCCGTATCTGCCGGGAATCGCCGCTGCCTGCCGGACCATTGGGAATCAGCGGCTGCCCGGGAAATGGTCTATCCCAGCTCCTCCCGTCGCGACTCACGGCCAGCTCAGGCCAGATCACCGGCCCGCCCGCCGCCTCCGATCCCCTGTCGAAGATCCAGGGCGTCCCCACATAGAGACCCTCGTACTGCGTCACGCCCATGGCGTAGATGCACTGCTCCGGCGTCCCCTCCAGCACCACCTCCGGCGCGCCCCACGTCTCGAAGTCATCGCTCTCCATCCGCGCCACGCTCCGGTCGTTGGCGGTCCGGGCGCGGATGTAGGCGACGTACTTCTGGATGCGATCGTCCCAGAACGCGCGCTGGGTCGTGTCGCTCAGCATGTCCGAGACCCGAACGGGCGGCGTCGGCCAGTGGATGCCGTCTGGCGAGTAAGCCACGAACAGGCCTGGCAGATCGCACCCATCCGGGACCTGCGCGTCCTCAGTCGCGTAGAGGTACTCGCCTCGATGCTCATAGATCCGAGGGATGCCCAAGTACGCCGTGTCGGGGTAGCTGGCGGTGAACAGCTTGTAGCGCTTGGCGGGGTCGGCCTCATGCTCGTCGCGGAAGACGCACGGGCCGTGCATGGTCTGCGAGGGTGGCAGGAGGACCAGGTTCGTGTTCTGCGCCTCACCGAAGGGGATCAGACCGAGTTCGGGCTTGATCCACGTCTCGCCCCCGTCGCGAGACTCGGCGTAGGCGAGGCGATCTTCGTGTCCCTCGAAGACGTTATTGGCCGCGTAGAAGAGCTGTATCCGCTCGTTCTCTGGGTCGTACACGCCGTTGCCGTAGAGGTCGGCCCGGCCCTGATCCCACGGCTTGTCGCGCCTGATGATGGGATTATCCGGGTGCTTCGTCGGGCTGCCCTGGACGCGCTCGATGTTGGTGGCGCTGGCGACCAGCCAGTCGTCCAGGAAGAGCTGCCGCGACCCATCGCTAATGTCACGGACTGGCTCGGTATCCTGGCAGGCCGCGCGCGGAACGCCGATCAGGCACGTGTTGGCAACCACAAGCATCGATAGCATCTGCTCGCTCCCCTTGGCTTGGTGCGGCCGTCTTAGGTTCGGTTGCCACGCGGCCCTATCCTGCCGGGTGGCGTGGCGGCGCCTGCGAGAAGGGCGCGGGGCGAGGCCCCCGGAAACTGCCAGGGCGAGCCCGATTCGGAAGGAGCCACGGGATGATTACATTGGCCAGACCGTTACGCGTTGGCGCATTCATGGTCCCGCTGCTGGTGCTCTGCGTGGGCCGTGGCGAGGTGCAGGCAACGGATGAACTGACCCAGTACCGACAGGCGCGGGCCAAGGCGGCTCAGCGTGAGCGACGGGTCATCTTCAACAACGACGGCGACGATCACCTCCTGCGAGGCGAGGCATCCGTGGAGGCGTTCCTGGCCGCTCGGACGACCCCGCTGATCGGCTCGCATGTGGACACGATCGTCTACTGCACGTCTCGCCCGTTCGGCATGTTCACCCACAACACCCAAATTGGCGACGCGCTAACCGATAAGACAGCCTTCGCGCCGGAGCGTAACAACGTCGTCAGCGACCTCATCGAGCAAGGCACTGATCCGCTGCGAACGATGACCGAATTCTGCCGCGAGCACAGCCTCGAGATCCTCTGGTCGATGCGGATGAACGACACCCACGACGCGTACCACTCGCCCGACAAGCCGCAGTTCTACTGGTCGAGCTTCAAGGAGACGCACCCGGAGTTCCTGTTCGGCACGCGCGCGGACCGGCCGGCGCATGGTGCCTGGTCGGCGGTCGACTACGCGGAGCCGGAGGTGCGGGAGTTCCTCTTCAGGGTCTTCGAGGAGATCTGCCAGGGCTACGATGTGGACGGCATCGAGATGGACTTCTTCCGACACCTGGTGCTGTTCCGAACCGTCGCCGAGGGCGGGCTGGCGACCGATGAGGAGCGCGAGATGCTGACCGACCTCGTCGGGCGCGTCCGCCGGATGACCGAGATCGAGGGCATGCGCCGAGGCAAGCCGATACTGCTCTCGGCGCGGGTGCCGGATTCGGTGGAATACTGCCACGACGCGGGCATCGACATTGAGAGCTGGCTGGATGAGGGCTTGATCGATCTGCTTGTGGCGGGCGGCGACTTCCGGCTGAACCCGTGGGAGACGAGCGTCGAACTCGGGAAGCGCCACGGGGTCCCCGTCTACTGCGACCTAGATCCATCCATCCCCTATGGCCTGGGCAAACGGTTCGACCGCAACTCCGTCGCGGCGTACCGGGCGCGGGCGCTCAACGCCTGGAGCGCGGGGGCCGCCGGGATCTACATCTTCAACTGCTTCAACCCCAAGCATCAGCTGTGGCGGGAGATCGGCGACCCCGAGGCGCTGCGGCGCATGGACAAGCCGTATTTCGTCAATGTGATGGGCCAGTCAGGCTACCTGCGAGCGGCGTCGTATCTTGCCGGCGGCGAGCAGCACTCGAACCTCCCGCGCCTCCACCCGCGGACGCCGGTGCGGATCCCGGTGGACGATGCGCTCGCGATCCCATTGCGGGTCGGCGAAGATGTCGCCGGCGCCGTGGTGACGTGTCATCTGCTGGGGGGCGGACCCGAGCCGCCGGAGCTTGAGTTCAACGGCCAGGCGCTGGCGGGCGAACGCGGCGAGGACGGCTGGTCGTCACACGCAGTGCCGACCGAGCTGGTCAGGCAGGGGATCAACCGCGTGCGTGTCACGAGCCCGACCCGTGACGATGCGGGCCAGGCGTGGGATGTCGAATACGTCGCCCGCGAGATCCCGCCGATGCCGTGGAGCAGCGGCCACGCGCCAGCGGGAACCGAGGCAGTGGTTGCAGGCGACGCGCTCGTGATCGCGGATCGGAGCGAGGAGCGGGGCTCGTATTTCTACTACATGTACCCGTGGGACACCGACGCGGACGCGCCGAACGCCGTGGAGGCAAACGTGAAGGTGACGGACGGCCGAAGCACGATCATCATCGCGAACGGCGTGGCTGAGGAGCAGGTCCAGCTCCACCCCGACCGCGTCGAGGCTGGCTACGCTGGGCTATCGTGGGAGTTCGATGCAACCGATGCCTTCCATCTCTATCGAGTCGAAATCGAGCGGAGCGACATTCGGGTGTTTGTCGATGGCGAGCTGAGGATCGATGGCGAAGGGGCGTTCACCTTCCCCGCATCGGGAGGGCGCAACACGGTGGGGATCGGCGCGAGCAGCAGCCTGACGACAGGTGAGGCGCGCTGGGAGTCGGTCCGATTGCGGACCACCGGGGCGTCGCTGTATGACCTGGTGCTCACGGTAGACTATCCGGACGAAGGGTGACGAGCCGCCGGGCGGGACGTTCCGTCGACGCGCTCGCAGCTACCGACCAGCGCCGCTCACGACAGCCCCCGCATCCGGGAGAAGCTCCAGCCGATACGCGAGGCTGATGCTCTCGCCGGGCGCGGCGGACACAGGTTCCGCGTGCGGCTTGTGGGCCTTCGAGCCTGAGAGGAACAACCGGAGCATGCCGTGCTGGTCAGGTTCCGGGTAGTAGTCCATCTTCCTGTCATACCAGAAGGACAGCCGGGAGACCTGCTCCGGGTCGACAGTCAGGCGAACGCCCTCGGGACGGGTCGCCGACGCAAGCACGATCTCACCAGTCGTGCCGTCGAGCGAGATCTCCCCGTCTACCCACCAGAAGGTCGTCTCCGCCCCCATCACCCGGGAATCCCACGTGCCATCCGTCTTGTGGATGGATAGGGTCGGGTGAGTGCCCAGGCCCTCATCAAGGAGGTCCAGCATCACCGCCGAGAAGGCGGACAGCTCCGTCGTCTCCCGCGCCGTCACCGACAGCTCGACCTCGAGCCCTCCGTCGGCCAGGGCTACCGATTTCGCGATGTCACCCGTCTCTCGAAGGCACTGCATGACGACTCGGTCGGGGCCAGCCAGGACTGCCTCATATCCGGTCACCTGGACCCCGTTCACGTTGTCCTCGGTCGAGCTGAACAACGGGTACTGCAGTTGCAGTCCGCCCCAGCAGGCCTTCAGCGGCGCGAAGTCTCGCTCGGTGTCGCGAAGCTCGGCGATCAGCCCTCCCACCTCCGGCACGATCACAACCTCCATCGCCCCATCCCGCAGCCTGTGGGCTGGCCACGCCACTCCCATCTTCTCCACGCCCAGTTCGCGCGGATCGATGCGCTCGCGCTCGCCGAGAGCGTTCACGCCGTTCTCCACCATGAAGCGCTTTGCCAGCACGCCATACCGATTCCGAGCCTCACCATCGGCCATCGGAACGGCCCACGTGGCTGTCGCGGCGTCGTAGCCCCCCACGCCCTCGTACCCCAGCCAGAAATCCGTCCACAGGTACGGGATCCACGCCATTCCAAGATGTTGGCGAAACGCGCCTTCGTCCAGCGAATCGTGAGCCGCCTCCAGCAGCTCGTTGATCCGACGCGCGGTGGGTGGGTCGACGAATTCCGCCACGACCGGGCTGCGCGACGCGTCGTCACCGGCAGCGCCCGGCGCGAATGCCTCGTGCCGCAGGCGAATGCTCTCCAGCACCGCATCGCCGGCCGGGCCGTAGTAGCCATGGCAGAAGTCGCTGACAAGCTCATCCACGTCAGCGGCCGGGTCCCACGTCAGCCGCGCCGTCAGCCATGACCGCAGGTGTACCAGGTCCGAGCCAATGGTCCCGCCAAAGCCCGAGATCTGCGAATACACCTGAGTCGCGCCATCCTCATGCGCCCGCGTCACCTTTGTAGCGTTCTCGTACAGCGTCGGACTTGGCGCCCAGTAGTCGTTGTGCGAGCCGTACAGATAGACCTCAACGTTTCGGGCGATGGCGCGCCAGGCACTCACCGTCTCCAGCCTGCACGCGCAGACCGCCGCGTTATCGCGAAGCACCATTCCCTCCGGGGGGTCGGCGCTCCAACCGTAGGCCAGCGTCTTCGCGGTTCGGTCTCCCATCCCGTTCGCGACAAGGGCGTCGGCGAGTTCGTTGACGAGCTGCACGATGACCGACGAGGGCTCCCCCCCCGTGCGCGTCGTAGAACGCCTGGCAATCCCCGCAACCGCAGTGCATTGGCGAGTCATTCTGCCCAATCCAGACGGTGCCGATGTCGGGGTGCTCGCGCGCCCATTCAACCGTCCGACCGACAAAGTAGCTCCGCGCCTCCTCGTTCGAATAGCACAGGTCCCACGTGTTCAGATTGACGGGCTGCGTCCGCTGGCCGTCCACCTCCGCCGCCCACTCTGGGTGCTCATCCAGTACCGAGGTCGGCACGAGCCGCCAGACGGTGTGCATGTCGGGACCCTCCGCCCGAGCGCCGCCGTAGCGCCCCCCGATTGGGCCCCAGTGCGCGAAGCTCGTCACCCGATTGCGGGCCATCCACGCGGGGTCTTGGCGGATCCCCGCCGCGAAGGTTCGGCCTGTCACGGGCGGGGCGTAGCACAAGGTCTCCGACGGCAGTGGGATGTCTTGCTGCCGGGGGATCACCGTGAAGTCCGGCGAGTACCACCGCACGCCCAGCCGGTGGAGGAACTCGTAGACCGCGTATAGCGTCGCCCGAGGGCTCCCCCCGGCGAGGAGCAGCGTATCGCCGTGGGGTTTGATGACCAGCTCCTCCGCATCCAGCCTCCCGAACGCCTCCTCGCGCAACGGGGCCGGCAGGCCGACGTTGAAGCCTACGGCGACCGCGCGCGGGTAGTCCGAGTAGGGCTCAAGAGCGATGGGCAGTTCGGCCCCCGATATCTCCCGGATATGGTCGCGCAGCTCCTCCGCACCGGTCCACTCCGCGGGCGATGAATCTAGCGCGAGCACAATCGCGTAAGCTGCCTTCCTGCGCCGCACGAGGAACTTGCCGCTACGCGCCTGGACCGGCGGCGTGGCGGGCGGCGGGTCGTACGACAAGCGCGCCTGGAAGTCCCGGCCGGGGCCGAGCGGCGCCCCCCCTGCCAACCCGTCGCCGCGTGGCCGCCCCGGTATCCGCTGCCGCTGACCAGCCTCGCCTTCAGGTGGGGTGAGAGAGCCGTGCTGTTGCTGAAGAGCTGCGCGTAGTAGGCGCCAGGCTCGAGGGCCAGATCGTCCAGCATCACCCATCCGCGCCGGTCTGTTAAATCCCGAAACTTCACTCCGGATGTCGCCAGGTGTTCCCGGTCGGCCGAGTAGATCTGCAGCGCGACCTCGTGATCCGGAAGACCCCGTGCCGTGCCGGCGTCGCAGTAGAACTCGAACTTCCGCCCCGTGCATCCATACGGCACGACAAAGTGCTGGACAGCCACGCCTTGGCGCAGCTGTACGCGTCCCGAGTCCGTGTAGGTCCTGGCGACATCCCCCAAAGCCGAAGCCGCCGCTTGCCACAGGAAGAAGCAGAGGAGGAACGCGCCTCGCCCGCCGCCGGGCGTGGAGGGCCGGAATGCATGCTTCATGCCGACCCACTTCGCTCGACCAAGACGACATCCTCCAAGCCTTGGCTCTAACGTCCGCTGCGGAAGGGTTGTCGCTCCGACCGAAGGAACTGCCACGATGCGTGAACGCCGATCTGTGGGGCGGGCTCTTGGTGATTCTCGCTGGTTGACGTGCGCCGGATAGACGCCACGTAATGGCTCTTGCCTGGTGCATCGGCAGGCGTGCCTACGGCGCCGTCACGCCCCGGACGGGACAAGTGAGAGCGACTGGGACTCCGTTGGCGGCCCGTAGGCAAGCCCATCGTCATCCGTCCCCCAGAAGCAGTAGGTATAGCTGCCTGGTGGCAGCGGTCGCCTCAGTCTGTAAGTGTAAGCCCGCCCGAACCCCGTAGTGGCGGACCTGCGAACTGCGCGCATATCCTCCGTGATGTACCTCGTGTTGTCCTTGTAGATGGTCAGCCGTACGAAATCCGGTCTGTCGTTGTCGGGGTCCGCAATCCTCACGCGGAACGTGAAGAGCGTCTCGCCGGCCCCTCCCGTGTCGGGGTCCACGCCATCATCAACAAAGCCGGGCTCGCCGGACCAAAACAGGAACGGAGGCCCCGAACGTGGCGCGGTGCCGATCTCGAAGACGGCGCCGTATGGGTACGCGGCGGCCGGCCCCGCGCGGGCGTGATCATCCCACCCACTCTCGCCGCCCCAGTTCATCATCGCGAAGTCCTGTGGCGGGTAAGCATCGTCCGGGTGGCCTGGAGCCCAATTCGTGTAGTCGACGGGCTCATCAGTGATCCACTTCCACCGCCGCTCGACCGCCCTGTAGGTCCTACTCCGCGTGAAGCCGAGCCAGTATCCCTCCGTGCTGCTGAACGTCTCCCTCACCCAGGCTTCCTCCTCTGGCGAGGTCAACGTGGCCAGATGAGCACCATGCTTCTTGGCTTCCAGGAATGCCCGTTCCCAATAGCCAGGCTCCGGCCAGATCGCGTAGCGATGATCGTTGCCGCCATCAGCTGAAGACCAGGTCTTCCATTCCAGTGTAGGACCATCTGCCGACACCCAGGACCCCGCCACCGGCGAGGCGAGCACACCCAGAACCCCAATGGTCAGAAGACGGTATCGATCCGTATCCACGGCGGCCTCCTCAGTTGGTGCGAGAGCATCGGTTCGGCTACCATACTTCGCCACCCGGGCGCCGCAAGCCTGCACATCTCGCCGTGGAACCCAAAGACTGCCCGCGTTTTCGCCACGGCGCGTATAGGCGCTTGCGTCGGCGTAGCATAGGAACATCTACGCTGCCGAGCGCACCCCACTCGGCCACCTGCATTGCGGCCCGCAGAAGGGTTGTCGCTCCGACCGAGGGAACTGCGTCGGTGGCGAGTGCCGACACCCTCGCCGCGGAGAGGAGCGCAGGCGCATGTCACGCTTCAAGCTCGGCTCATCAGTCATCCTTGCCGCCGCGCTCGTCGCGGCGTCATCTTCCTTCGCCGATGAGAACCGCTATTGGGATCTCGGTGTCGGGTGCTACTACGGCGGCACGACTTCCGTCACCGAACTCGATGTCGCCATGTACGACTGGCTGTATCTGTGCTTCGGCAACATCTCCGCGACTGAGGAGACGACCCAGCAGCTCAACCGTATTCTGAAGCTCAATCCCAATCTCAAGATCGTCATCCGCGTCTGGCCGATCATGAGTTTGGGAGATTGCGAAGAGAATCGCTACCAGGCCACATTCCTCCACTACCTCTACAAGCCCGGCGTCAAGGCGAAACTCCTCGAGAACATCCGCCGCCAGGTGTCGGTCGTGCTCGACCATATCGACCGGCCCGAGAATGTCGTCGGTCTTACCTTCCTCGAAGAACTCCCGGCCCACTTCAGCGGACACCCGTTCATGCGGAAGGACCCGGGTGAGGAAGTCACCTGGGACCTCGAGCGCTTCCGGACGGAGATCGAAGCTGAACGCGGCAGGCCGCTCGTGTGGGATGAGGAGACGCGCGCGTGGTGGGGGGAGAAGTGGGTCGAGGTCATCAACGAGATCCACGCCGAGATGAAGGCCTGCTCGGACGACCGCCTGGTCTTCTACTACCAGCAGACCAACCACACGTCGCTCGACATGGTCCCAGAGGGAACGCCGCTCAGCACCTTCGGCCTGATGCCGGTCCGCTGGAGCGACATCATCCAGCCGGGGCTGTGTGATGGCTTCTTCGCCTACGCGAACAACCAGACGATCTGGGACCGCTACCTCAAGCTCGCGCGCGACAACGACTGGCTCTTCTTCTCCCAGGCCTCCCACCCCGGATTCATGCGGCTCTGCGACTGGAATGAGTGCAAGGCGCTGGCGAAGACTAAGATGCCGCAAAACCTCGGGTACTTCTTCTTCTGCCAGGGCAATTGCGCCGCCACGCAGGCGTGGAATGCCGACCGCGACATCCCGCTGGGGCCCGAGTGGAACACTCGCGGGGTGTCGGTGAAACTCCACATCCGCAAACACCTCGCCGAGCAAGGCATCGGCCGCGACGTGCTGAAGCGCCAGCCGGCGCTAGGCCTCCAGGCTGACGTGCCGCTCGACTCCGCCACGCCCGGGGGAGTCTTCCATCCACGCGTCATCGTCGAGAACACCCGCGAGCCATCGATGTATCTCGACCCCGCCGACGCCGTCGCGCGCGCCGTGACCGTGCGTCTCGATGTGGGAGATGGCTACAGCATCGATCCGGAGAAATCCCCGCCCGCGACCATCCGCCTGGGCGATCTGAAGCCCGGCGAGAAGAGGCTCGTCGACTGGTGGGTCTCGGTCGGCCCGGACGCGGACACGGATGAGCCGGCAGCCTTCGTTCTCACCGGCGAGGCCGAGGGCGCCGAGCCGACCACGCTACGCATCGCGGGCGACACGTCGATCCCCTTCGCGCTCGCCCATGAGATCGGCGCCTCGGGGACGCAGTGGACGGAGGCGGCGTTTCGCATGACCGCGGGTGAGGCGCAGCCGAGGATCATCATCGACGCGCTGCGGGGGCCCGTGCGCAACCCCTCCGTCAGCGACGGGAACGCGACGATCCGCTACCAGGGCAGGCTCGATGCCGCGACGCAGTTGGTCATCGACCCGACGGCGGGCGCCCGCGTGACCTACAGTCCGCTCGTCGATGATGATGGCGCGTCCAGGGCTGATCCCGCTGACGCCTCCGGTTTCCGCGGCGTCGATGATGGCTACCTCATCCACCGCATTCGCGTGGGGCTGCCCGCCTCGCCCGACGTCCCGCTCCGTGTCGGCGTGTCGGGGATGGCTACTGGCGACGGGCAGAGCCTTGTCCTGCTGCGGTTCGCGACGCCCGATGGCGACAAGGACCTGAGCGTGCTCGTGAATCGCTTTGCCGAGGAGTGGCGCGAGGTCGCCCAGACGGTTTCGCCCCCGCCTGGCGCCGAGTCGCTGGAGTGGGTGTACCTGTCCCGCTTCAGAAGCCTCGGCAAGGTGTGGTACGGTCCCGTGCGGGTCGAGCGCGCCGACGCGGCGGATGGCGGCATAGATGTGTCAGACAGCTTGCATGGCGGATTTCCGAGCCTGTCGCGCAGCGCGTTTCGCACGTTCACCTACACCGACGACAGCCCGCCAAGCGTTGCCCCTCGGGTCCGCGTCCAACTCGAGGTGCCCGAGCAGTAGCGCCAAGTCCCTCCCAACCAACCAGTGAGTGCGAGGCAACCCGACGACGAGACCCGACGGCTCACGCGCAACGCAACTGAATCTACGCCCGGCCATCGAAGAACCCGAAGGCCTGGCCGGCCTCACGGCGCGCGGCGCTGTTCTGGCAGTGCTCCTCACGGGCTCAATCTACTTCTGCACGACTATCCCGGGCTTCGTGCGGATCAACTGGGTCCCTTACACCGTCCCGCCAGTCCAGCCGTTCCTCCTGCTGCTCGTCCTGCAGGGCGCGAATCACCTGTTGCACAAAGCCGGGCCGCTGCCGAAGTTCCTGCGGCCACTCTCGCCGGCGGAGATGTTCTTCGTCTACGCGGCGCTGTGCATCTCGCTGCCCATGGAGCGCGGTGGGTATGTGATCCACTACCTCACGAGCGGCCAGTACTTCGGCAACCCCGCGAATCGTTGGGCGGAGATCTCTCAGCACTATCCCGAGTGGTTCATCCCCCGCGACGAGGGCGTCGTCCGGCAGTGGATGGAAAGCTCCCCATCGTCGGTCGTGCCGTGGACGGCATGGCGCACGCCCGTGGCAGCGTGGTTCAGCTTCCAGATGGTGATGGTGTTCACGGTGATGTGTCTGGTCGGCCTGTTCCGCCGGCAGTGGACCGGGTCCGAGCGCCTCACTTACCCCTTGCTGTTCATCCCGCTCGAGGTAACCGGCGCGCAGCGCATGGTGGGCGCGACGACAGGCTTCTTCCGCAACCCGTACGCGTGGGTCGGCTTCGGAATCGCGGCCGGGTTCAACTGCCTCAGCATCCTCCACGCGTACTTCCCCGCCATGCCCTCCATCCCGTGGCACGTTCGCCTCGATGGCCAGTGGAACGAGGGCTGGCTGCGCTACATGCGACCTCTGGGGTTCGCCTTCTCTCTGGAGATGTGGGGGCTGGCATACCTGGTGTCGGGCGATGTGCTGCTGACGACATGGCTCGGCTACTTCGTGATGAAGGGCATCAAGGTCGTGGGCCTGAGCGCCGGCTATCGCGGCGCGGGGTTTCCGTTCTTTCAGGAGGTCAGCTCCGGCGGGTATGTCGCCATGGCCGTGTCGCTGATATGGGTGGCGCGGCCTCATTTCCGCGATGTCTGGCGGAAGATCTGGCATGGGGGCGATGGCAACGAGCCCCTGCCCTACCGTTGGCTCGCCTTGGGGCTCATCGTCGGTTCGGTCGCGATGGTCGCCTTCTGGGTCCACGCCGGGCTGAACCCTGTGCTGCCGGCGGCGTCGCTGCTGACGACTTACATCTTCACGCTCGTGGCCGCGCGCGTCCGCGCCCAGGCGGGGCCGCCGGTGGTGTGGTGTCACCCTTACGGCTACGATCAGCGCATGCCGCTGCAGCTACTGGGCTCCCGGTTCATCAAGCGCCTCGGTGGCGCGCATTCGGTGGCTCTCTTCGGCAGCATGTTCTGGATCGGGCGCACGGCGTTCCCCCACATGACGGCGCAGTACTTCGTCGATGGATTCCGCCTCGCGGGCCACGCGAAGGCCAAGCGCAGCCACATGGCGGGCATCATGCTGCTGGCGTGCGCCGTCGCGCTGGCCATCACCTACTGGTTTCACCTGACCGTCGGCTATCGATACGGGCAGGCGCTGATCGGGAGTCGATCGGGGGAGCGAGTCATCGGGTGGGGCTTCGTTTGGTCGCGCGGCCAGTATTCGCTCCTGCGCTCGGCCACCGATCACCCGCAAGGCCCCGACTTCGTGCGGCTGGCGTTCTACGCGGGGGGCTTCCTGGTCACCACGCTGCTTTCCCTGGCGCGGGTTCGACTCTCACGTTTCCCATTCCATCCGTTAGGTTTCCTACTGGCCACGCTGTACGGCGACTGGACGCCCTACTGGTTCCCGTTTCTCGTCGCGTGGACGGCTCAGCGAGTGCTGCTGCGATATGGCGGGCTGAAGCTCTACCGCAAGTGGGTCCCGCTGTTCTTGGGGCTGGCATTGGGGCACGTGCTGCTCGGGGGCTTCCTCTGGCGGATCGTGATGGGTTACTTCATCGACCCCACGATCCAGAAACGTTATCTCATGAATCTGGGCGGGTAAAGCCGGACATAACGCGAAGCGAAGGAAGGTGGCGTCGATGAAACTCTGTGACGACCTACACGAGTTCTCGGACGAGTTGATGCGGTTCTTCTGCCAGGTGGGCGTCGAGTGCGTCAAGATCACCGGAGCCAGGCTGATGCCCCCCAAAGGGTGCGGCGTGCCTCCACGCGACGACCTGAAGGCGCTCCAGGATCGGCTGGCCCAACACGACCTCACGCTAGGCGTGTTCCTACTGCCTCAGGGACCCGACACGCAGTATTGGAATGCCCGATTCGGGAGGCCCGAGCGCGACGCTGAGATCGACGACGTCTGCGAGACCATCCGCCTCTGCGGGGAGTGCGAGATCCCCGTGGTGGAGTGGACGTGGAGCATCATCGATGTCTGGGGCAGCGAATCCGGCCCGTACGCGAGGGGCGGAGCCATCGTGAGGCGCTTCGACCACGAGAAGGTCAAGCACATTCCGCCCGAGCCGGGCTGGGAGGTCGATGCCGACGAGATGTGGGCGCGGCTCGAGTACTTCCTGGCGCGCATCGTCCCAGTGGCCGAGGAGGCCGGCGTGCGGCTCGCGTTCCACATCCAGGACCCGCCCCAGACACCCGTGCTGAAGGGCGAGGCTCGGATCATCAGCGACTTCGCCGGCATGAAGAAGCTCGTGGAGTTGGTGCCAAGTCCCGCCAACGGGCTCAACATCTGCCAGGGCTCGCTGGCCGAGCAGCAGGGCGCGGACGTGCTGGGAATCGTCCGCTACTTCGGCGAACGCGACCAGATCAACCACGTGCACTTCCGCAACGTGCGGGGTTCTTGCCCGAAGTTCGATGAGGTCTTCATCGACGAGGGCGACGTGGATATGTACGAGGCGATGAAGGTCTACCATGAGGTCGGCTACAAGCACGCCCTTATGCCCGACCACTGGCCTACGCTGGAGGGCGACGCGCCGCTGGGCCTCGCCTCGCGCGCCTTTGCGCACGGGTACATCAAGGCCCTGATGCAGATCGTCCGCCGTGGTTAGCCGTTAGCCGTCCCGTGCCGGCGGCTCTCCAGAGCCGCCAGCCGGTGGCCCGCCTTCGGCGCCACACGCGGGACGCCCGGGAGGTCCAGATGAGTCCACACGCCGCTCTGGGCATCGTCATCATCGCGACCTTGCTCGTCTCAACTCGACCGGCATCCGCCTCCGAGCCGGGCCAAACCCCCATCCACGTCTACTGCGGCACGGGCGACCACCTTTGGGTTCGCGAACGCGAGCCGGTGGACAGCCCCGCGACCATCGACGCGATGTTCGAATGGATGGCAGAGACGTACGGGGTGAAGCGGGTCTACTGGCGGGGCGGGCAGAGCCACTTGTGGGACTCGCACTACAAGCTGGGCCCGGAATCACCGCAGGCATACGACTGGGCCATGGGGTGGAAACACCACCTCTACAATGACCTGAAGATCAACGAGGCGGCTGTCGACTCCGCGCGCCGCCACGAGATGGAGATCTTCATGTACACGGGCCTGTTCGAGCACGGGGTCCAACCCGATGTGGGCATCATCAGCCCGTACCTGTTCGAGGACCAGCTGCGGATCGACCATCCCGAGTGGTGCGTGGTCGACCGCTGGGGCGAGCGCCGGTGCCCGGGGCCCATTGCGTTCTGCTATCCCGAGGCCCGGCGAGCCGTGATTGACCGGTACGTTCGCCACGTCGTGGACTCCGGCTACGACGGCATCAACTTCTACACGTATGTCGAGAACGTCGGCATCCGCTACCTCGACGAGTTCGGATTCAACCAGCCAGTCTTGGATGAGTTCAACAAGCGATATCCGGAGGTCAACCTGCGGGAAGATGCTCTGACCGCGGAGCAGAAGCTGTATTGGCACGAGTGCCGAGGGAAGTTCGTGACCGACTTCCTCCGGGAGCTGCACGAGGCCTTGGCCGCGGAGGGGAAAGCGCTTTCGGTCATCATCGATTCCAAGGAACCCGACTACGCCCAGCCCTGGTGGGGTAAGGAGATCCCCGGCACGGGGCTGATCCACATGGATTGGGAGACCTGGGTCGCCGAGGGCATCATCGACGAGCTGTGGGTGCAGCTCGGGTATGTCGCCGACCAGAGGGCGGTCCTCGACAGGGCGCTCGGGAAGGCCGCTGGCACGGACGTCAAGCTCACGGTCCGGACGCCAACGCCCTTCGACGCGGGCTGGGATCCGTACGTCGAGGCCGGCGTCACGCCCATCGCCTGCATCACGTCGCCGGTCAGCGGCATCGAACGCGTGACCCTTGAGCCGACCTCCGTCGCCGCGCTCACCAGTCCTGATTGGCGGATGCGCGTGCAAGCCCTGGCTGACATCACCGGCGGCGCGCTCGAGGCGGACGCGGCCACCGTGGCGTCCTTGGCTGATGACCCCCACGTGCTGGTCCGTCGCAGGACCATGGACGCTCTGGCGGCCCTCGGCGCAGGCGAACAGGTCCCCGTGATCGAGCGCGCGCTGACGGCGGAATCCGAATCAAGCGTCCGCATGGCGGCTGCCGGAGCCCTCGTCCACGTCAACGGACCGGAGTCTCCCCAGCGAATCCTCGCGGCGCTCGAGGGAGATGGCCATTTCCAGTTCAAGCTGGCATGCATCGAGGCGCTGGCGGCCATGGCACGGAGGTCCTTGCCCGCCGTGACGGAGGGAACGCAGCACCCGTCGCAGGCCGTCAGAGAAGTCTCCGTCCGCGCGCTATACAAGCTCGGCAAGGGCGGGCTGGCCGACGAGGTCTACGACCCAATACGAGCCGCTCTCCGCAACCCGGATGAGGATGACCGTGTCCGCTACTGGGCGACCGACGGGCTGGTCGGACTGCGCCTGGAGTACTCTCCCCAGCGCCACCCCCAGTTCACCTCGGATCTCATCGCCATGGTGCGGTCTGAGGCTCCGCCGGTCGTGCAATTGCACGCCGCCTACGCCCTCGGATACATGTTCCCGTTCATGACACCTGAGATGAATCTGGAAGCTCGAACATGTCTGGCCGACCTCTTCCGGGAATACGGAGATGACTCCCGGCGATCCGACGCGGCATTCGGCTGGCGAGTCGTCGGCAACGCCATGCTGCAGTTCCATGCGCCGGGACGCGCGATGCTTGAGGACTTCCGATCGCAGGCCGATGATCGCTGGCTGGCCTGGATCGCCTACGAGGTAGTCCACGCCCCACAACGAGCCGGCGTGCTCGCGCTGACCGACGAGGCATCGGCAATCGAAGCGCACGACAAGTATGCGCCGGCATTCCCGGGCATTCGGCAGTGGTGACGGCGCGCCGACAGGAGGACCATGATGCTCGCCAAAGAGCAGTTCGTCGGACCATGGGCAGGCCTGCCCATCGCCTGGACCGAGGCGGATACCTTCGACGAGAAGACATACCGCGAGGATGTCGCCCGGTGCTGCGAGGCAGGGGTGCCGGGCGTCTACACGGGCGGCACGACCGGCGAGTTCTACGCCCTGGAGCTTGACGAGTTCCGAGCGGTGACCGACGCGACGATCGCGGAGTGTCATGACGCCGGGACGCCCGCCATGATTGGCTGCACGTCGACGTTCACGAGCGGCGTCGTTCGGCGCGCTCGGCATGCCCAGGAGAGGGGCGCGGATGCCATCCAGGTCGCGCTGCCCTTCTGGCTTGAGGTGCCTGACGACGAGGTCGTGCCCTTCTTCGCGTCGGTCTCCGCAGCGGTGCCAGGCATGCCCATCACCATCTACGAGACCTTGCGCGCGAAGAAGGCCATCAGTCTCGAGCTGCACCGCGAGATCCACGAAGCCGTCCCCGCAGTCATCGGCGTCAAGGCCAACGAAGGCACGCTCGGCCGCACGCCCGAGGGGTGCGCTGAGATCAGCAAGCTCTACCACGTGTTCGTGGGCGAAGACGCCATCGCGGAGTTCGGGCCTCACGGCGCCGTCGGCACGTGCAGTTCGCTCGTCTACCAGAACCCCAGGATCGTGCTGGGCGCCTACCGGCTCCTCGCCGCCAAGCAGTGGGAGGAACTGGAGACGTGGACGAGCCAATTCCATTGTATGATCGTCGAAGGCCTCAAGCCGACCTTCGACGCCGGTCTCATCGATAGCGCCATCGACCGGATGCTCGGCCTCAGCGCCGGCTTCCTCGGCACAAGCCTGCGCTGTCGCGCGCCATACCCGTCGGCCACGCCGGAACTCCTCACCGGCTTCCGCGCGTGGCTCCAGGACAACCTGCCGGAGTTCCTCGAACTGTAGGGGAGGCCTAAAAGCTCCCGTAGGTCGGATCTCCAGATCCGACGCCGTTGACTGGACCGCCGGCATCCTTGCCGGCACCGTCGTGCGTCGGATCTCCAGATCCGACGCCGTCAGCTGTACCGGCTTCAATACCACCTTTCGCCATTCCGGCGTCATGGAGGATGCCAACATGCTCTGCGAGGTCGCTGCCATACTCGCCGCGTTGCTATGCCTGGTTGCCTGCGCCCAGGACAACCCCGCCGCGCCGCCCTGGCAGACCAACACTCCCATCGTGACCGTGGAAAAGGCACTCTACAAGACGCATCCAAAGCCCGGCGCCTCCGCGGTCGTGTCGGTCCAGCCGGTCGGACCCGAGCTACAGTTGCGCGAGGTCCAAGCCGTCCAAACTCAGTCCGACGTGGGCGACGACATCGCCGCCCGCTGGTCGCTCGACAACGGACGCGCGTGGTCAGACTTCGTGCCCGTGCAGCCATCCAATAACATTGACTACGGCGGCGTCACCGTCTGGGAGGGCGAAGGAACCGCCGCCCATGACCCGACATCAGGCCTGCTCGTGCAGCTCTGGCTCAGGCAGATCCACCACGGCGGCGTCTACCACAACTTCACTTACATCCGCACCTCATCAGACCTCGGACGAAGCTGGAGCGACCCATCCCCCTTGACCTACGAAGACGGCGACGAATTCGATCCAACCGATCCGCTCAACCCAGGCTTGCTGAACCACAACGAAGCCTATCTGGGCAACAACATCCTGGTGAGATCAGATGGCACGTTAGTCGTCTGCCTGGCTCACGCCAACGCTCCGGGCGACCCCAAGAATGACGAGCGTCCGTGGCGGATGGGCTCTGTGCTCATGCTCGGCCACTGGGATGCCGATGCGGGCGAGTACGTCTGGGCTCCCGGCGCGAGGGTGGAGATCTCGCCCGAGCACTCCGCGCGTGGTCTGATGGAGCCCGAGGTGGCCGAGCTGACGGATGGGCGCTTGCTGGTCGTCTGGCGAGGATCGACCCGAGGCTGGGACGGCACTGTCGCCAAGCTCCCCGGCCGCAAGTTCTTCAGCATCTCCGAAGATGGCGGGTTGACAATGACGCCGCCGGCGGAGTGGCAATACGACGACGGTTCGAGCTTCTACTCGCCGTCGTCAATCCACCGGATGATCCGCCACAGCGTGACGGGCAAGCTCTACTGGATCGGCAACATCTCCCCCACCCCGCCGAGCGGAAACTCGCCTCGCTACCCGTTGGTGATCGCCGAGGTGGACGAGGCCAAGGCGGCGTTGCGCGAGTCAACCGTCACGGTCATCGACGACCGCCAACCTGGCCAGGGATCGGGCGTGCAATACTCGAACTTCTCCGTCTATGAGGACCGGGAGACGCGCGACCTGATCCTCCACCTCACGACATATGGCCAGGAACTCGACGCGGCCGATTGGGCCACAGCCGACAACTACCGATACGCGGTCTCCCTGACCGAGTGAGACCGAGCGAGGAAGCGATGCCATCATGAAGCAGGGACGCGCGCTCGGATGCTTGCTGTTCCTCGCGGCGATGGAGGCGATCGTGGCGGCTCAAGATGTCGAGTTTGAGAACTTCGGCACGATGGTCCCCGACGCGGGTCCCGCGATCGTCGCCTGTGGACCCGGAGCCTCCGGCGAGGTCGACTCGATCTACATGGCGTTCAGCAACGCCAAGGATTCCTGGTTCATGGTCGTCGTCGACACCCAAACCGGCGCCGGCGCCCAGTACCAGGCGCCGGACGCCGAGCGAATGCCCAAGTACGTCTGCGCCGGGCCGGATGGGAAGATGTACGTCGGATCTCTCGGCGGCGTCCTCTACGTCTTCGACCCCGCGGACGCCGACGCCGGCATCGTCAGCCTCGGCAAGGTCTGCGACGGAGAGGGCTACCTGTTTGACCTGACGAGTGGCCCCGACGGGCGACTCTACATGGGCAGCTATCCCGGCGGGAAACTCCTCTGCTACGATCCCCGCAGCGGCGAGTTCATCGACTACGGGCGCGCGGCGGACGATGAGATGTACACGCAGTTCGTCGCCCCTTTCTCCGAGGACTACGCTTACATCGAGGTCGGCGTGAAGCGCCACCGCGTGGTCCGCATGAACCTGAAGACGGGCGCCCGCGAGGAAGTGGCGCTGCCCGATGGCTTCGAGGATTACCCCGGTCACTGCCGGATCTGGCTGGGCACGGACGGAGTCGTCCAGTCGTACCTGGCGGGTGAGAAGCAGCACGCCGTCATCGAGGGCCTGAAGATGCGAGCCATCACGCCCCAGGAATCGGCGGGAATGTACGGGAGGCTCTCCGTCCCGGGAATGTCGTTCAAGTACGACTGGGATGCGAGGTCAATTGACTACACCCAAGCCGACGGCGAGACCGGCGAGTGGAGCTTCACCTACGCCGACGCGGCGGCGCCGCTTTACATGCTCCGCGAGGGCGTCGATGGCGCGATCTACGGGTCATCCTACCTGCCCCTCAGCCTCTTCATGTTCGACCCAATCGCCCGCGAGCGCCAGACCCTCGGCAATCCGTTCAACGTCGCCGGCGGGCAGACGTACGCAATCCTCCCCGTCAGCCCAACGCAAGTCTACGCCGGGGCGTATGGCGACGCTGACTTCATCCGTTACGACTCCACCCGACCGTGGCTCACAGTCGACGGCAAGGCCGCGGCCGAAGGCACCAATCCCACATACCTCGGCACGCTGGGCGACGAGCAGAACCGACCGTATGACATGCTGCTCGGACCGGACGGCTTCGTCTATGTCGCCACATCCGCCGACTACGGGAAGCGCGGCGGAGCGGTGACGAAGCTCGACCCGGAGACCGACACGTGGACCGTCTACCGAAACTGCGTGCCCGACCACGCGATCGGATCGCTCTCGCGCATCGCCGGCGACGATCGCCTCATCGCCGGAGGCAGCCTTGCCATGGCCACGGGCGAGGCCCCTGATACGCTGGGCGATGCGAAGCTGTTCCTGTGGGACACAACGCAAGACAAGGTCGTCTACCAAACCTCGCCGCCAGTCGCCGGGATGCAGTACATCCTCCAGCTCGAGTCGACCGACGAAGGCATCCTGGTGGGCACGTGCGGGCGAGACTACAACGAGCTGCACCTCTTCGCCTTCGACCCGAAAACGCGCGAGTTCATCCACAACGAGGACATCTCCGAACTGGCCGGCGGCTACATCTACGAGACGTCCGTCATCACGCCTCCGCGCCAGGGCAAGATGCTCTTCACGGCCGATGGGAAGATATGCGCGATCGATGCGTCAACCTTCGCCGTCAGCATCGTGGCCGAATACCCCGGAGCCGCGCGAGGCGGCGCGATCATCGAGAGCGACGGACGTCGTCCAGCCTACTATTTCATCACCCACACCGACCTCGCGGCGATGTACCTGAACCCCTAGCCCGACCCGCGTCGTCGTAGGTCGTGGAAACTCCCAGGGAAACTCGCCGTGTGAGTTTCCAAGTTTCCCTTCCCAACCCGACGCCGTTTGCTGTCGTAGGACAGGCGTCCTCGCCTGTCGCTTCCGCCGTCGTAGTCTCCGCGACGCCGTTCACTGGAGCGCGGACGCCCACGTCCGCATGGCGTCCCTCTCCTCTCTCCCATCCTCACGTGCCACGGGCAGCTTGCCCGTCGAAACACCGACCTCATCATCCGGCCGTCCCTCATCATCGCACCCACCTCCGCCCACCCGTGTCGGACACCTGTTTTGCCGCCGTCTGCAAAACGGGTGTCTGACACCAGAACTCCCACTCCGATCCTCCCGGGTGCCGCGCCGCCCCCGTGGCATGAGCGTCTCGCTCATGCGAATCCCCGCCGGCTGGTCATCCTCTCGCGCCGCCTCCACAACGCGACCTCGCGCGCTGCCGATCCCTGTAAGAGGGGCTTTAGCCCCGACGCCGTCTTCGTTCTCGCACAGACACCCACGGCGTCGGGGCTAAAGCCCCTCTTACGAGGGTTCTCACCTCATCTGCCTCGTCCTGTTCCGCCGTTCCGCGTGGTTAACGCTGCCTCTTCCGTCATGACGCCAGGCGCCAGCCTGGCGCCCTTCGGGTGGCATGCCGTCACTGGCGCGCGGACGCAGGGAAACTCGCCGAGCTTCCCCGTCCGCAATGACGTCCCTCTCTTCGCACCCAATCATCCAGTGCCACGGGCAGCTTGCCCGTGGAAGAGCCACCCTCGCCATCCCGTCGTCGTAGGACAGGCGTCTCGCCTGTCGCCGTCCCTCTCCCACCTCCCCCGCCCGCGTAGCGACGGGGCTCCCGCCCCGTCGAATCCTCCAACTGCCTCCCGCAGCCTCAGCAGGTCCCTCATCCATCCCCGCCGAAAACCTACCGAACTCAATCCGCCCCATATCGCAACACCGTGCGTCTGTTGCGCGTCCATGGCATTCGAAGACCGGACGAACGTGCCGAGGGCGAGCCCCGCAGGGCCGACGACGCCGAACACGCCCTGGATCTCTGCGCCCGCGAATCCGGCCAACAGATCCAACCAGAGGAATGGGGGAGAGAGGCTCGTGGCAGTGATCGTGCAGAGGAATAGGAGAGGGGTGATGAACATGCGTGAAAGCACATTCCAGTTGGTGGCGGTAGGAGTGATCATCGTGATCTCGGCGACGCTGGGTTTCTGGTTGTTCTCGCCGGACCGGACGGCGGAGCCGACGGCGATCGTGGCCCTCTGGTTTGCGGGCCTCAGCCTTGTGTTCTCGATGGGGGCCAAGTTGACGGCAAGCAACATCGCCCGGGTTGATCTATTGGTCAGGTTTGCCGAGCGACTCGCAGCGGTCTATCGAGATCTTAGCGAGGCCAGGAACCGTCGCGACACTCTCACCGAAGACAAGCGGACTGGGAGGCCCGAGTTCAAGGAAGCCCAGAAGGAAGTGTGGCGCTCGTCCGCGGCTTGCCTGCGCCTGTATGACGAGATTGCCGACCACGCGCTGAAGGGGGAGATCGACTTCGATACGGTGTCCGCCCGTTGGAGGGTCGATATGACTGAAGAGATTGGGAGGGTGCGATCCGATGGGATCTCCACCTCCCAATACATACGACTCAGCGACTTTCTCGCGATGCCTGTTGAGGACGGGAAGCCTGCGACACCTCCGGCCGAGTAGAGATGGCTTCATTCCCCCCAAAGAAAACGCCCCCGGCTTGGAGACCGGGGGGCGCGTTGCCTCGGGGAGACCCGAGGACAGCCTGCTCCGTGTCGGCCGTCCCCCTAGTACCCAAACTCCATGTCATCCAGCCAGAGCACCTGGTCCGGCTCGCCGCCGCTGCCGAAGTTCACGTTCACCATGCAGTACCCCGGCTGCACCTCGAGTTCCGCGCGGTATTCCGTCCATTCCTCGGTGGGGGCGACCGCGATCTTCACGCTCGTGCCTCGCTGACCTGACACTGAGACGCTGGCCTGCGTCGCGTTCCCTCGGGCTTGGAAGCGAATCACGTACGTCCCGCCCGTGCGGAGGCGCATCGGCTGGCTGCGGAGCGTCATTGAGTGCTCGGGCCTGCTGAACTTGAGGCACGAGTCGCCCTCAGTGGCGCCGTCCTGGCTCCACTCGGGCCAGCTCAGGCCCATCTTCCGCGGGTGTGAGGTCGTCCACCCTCGCGGCGGATAGTCGACGATGCCCTCCTCGAACCCGCCGTTCCTCAGCAGGCTGACAAGGCGCTCACCGTAGCTCTCCTCCAGCGATGCCCGCACCGTCGGCGCGCGGCCGGGAGCGTAGCGAGCGAACACCTCCGCCGCCTCCCTCCACGGCGCCCGCACCTCTGAGTTGCCGCGCGCGCTCAGCGTCGGATCCCAGCGATCCTGCACGAGAATCTCAGCCTCGCCTGCTGATGCGCTGAACGTGTAGACGCCCGCTTCGCGCGGGTCGAGCGTCCCGGAAGCCACGATCTCCCCATTGTCCGCGACCGCCGTCTCGAGGGCGATCTTATACTCTCCCGCGCCATCGGTGACCGTGAGTTCGAGTGGCGCCGGGGCCTCCGTGAGATCCGCGGCGGGGTCAATCCACAGCACGGTCTCCCCCGCCTCCCGCAGCTCCACGCGCGCCTGCCCGTCCCGCCACTCAAACGGCAGCGCGCGGCTCTCGCCGGGACGGTCGGGCGGAGCCTGAACAATAGCCTTGGGCCGCTTCCGCAAGTGGACCCACGCCTGGCGCGGGCCGCCATGCTTCACCTGAATCTGCGCCACGCCCGCCGGCGATCTCAGCAAGCCGGTGGCATCGCACGCGCCGTCCGCCCCAAACAGCTCAGTCCCATCCACCACCAGCTTCGTGCCGCCCTGGATCAACCACCGCTCCACATCGCGGCCCGCCGTCCTCGCAACCGCCACCACCCGCGCGTCGGTATCGATCCCATCGGAGCTAATCGGCTCGCCTTCGCGCCCGGCGAATGCCACCAATTCCGTCAGCAGGCCCTTCACGAACCGCACTGCCAACGCGTCGCCGGCCTCCACGGTCTCCACGTCCGAGACCGACGGCCCCGCGCTCTCGGCGTACGCGTCCATCACTGCCAGGATGCGCGTGTCGGCGAGCTTCTCGGGCGTGGTGAGTTGGATGTTATAGGGCTGCGGGAAAGCCTCCGTGTACCGACACCAGAGCTTCGTCAGCATCGGATACGGTCGCTCGTTGGTCTGCGCGTATTGCAGGCCGCCGGGCGCCACGTGCTGGATGCGCAGTCGCTGGTCGCGCTGTCGGACGACCATTCGCTGCCCGGTTTGATCCATCTCCGCCGCCTCGAACGTGTTGAGCACCCAGCTAAACTGAGACGGCTCCGGCGCCCCCAGCTCATCGTGAACGATGAACACGTCCGGCCGGATGAACAGCACGGTGCGGTCGAATCGCTCGAGCGCGTCGGGATAGGCATCCGCCGCGTCGCCAGTGAATAGGCAGTAGCTCGGGCTGTTGATGAACTCCGCGACCTCCCCCTTCGAGGCGATGCTCTTGGGCTGGCCCTGGCCGTCGACCAGCACGGAGTTGTGCGCGACGGTCGCGATGCTGAACTGCTTGTGGTAGGTGTCGCCATAGTACGTGTAGTAGCCCGCGTCACACGCCATGATCTCCCCGCCCGCGTGCAGCACGAACCCGTTCTGATCCGCGTGAGCGTGACTGTGAGAACCCCACGGACTGCTGCGGAAGAAGATCCGGTTGCTGAGGTGGTCGTAGAACCGATCATACGCCGCGACCTGCCCGACCTCCGGGAACAGCCTCGCCTGCGCGATGTCCACCGGCGGTTTGGGCACGAGGTCGGTGCTTGAGAGATACCAAAGCGGGAGGTGGGACGGGCTGCCGAGGACCGTGTCGCTCCACCACTTCGCGTGGCGATCCCCCGACATCGAGGCCAGGATGCCGGAGATGTACGTGTCGGCGGATGCGCCGGGGATCGGCATGATCAGCGAGTAGACATCGCCCCAGTGGTTCCACCAGTAGTTCAGTGACATGCAGTACATCCAAAACCGCCCCGCGTTCGCGAAGCGCGGCTTCTTGAAGACATCCACGCCCGTCGCCGTCTTCACAGCCGCCAGACCCTCGAGGATGAACTGAAACTTGTGCCCGTATGTCTGGCCCTCGGTATATCCACCGTCGTCGCTGCCCCACGCGATTCGGTTCACGTACTGGCGTATCAGCCAGTCCGCCCACTCGGCCGTTTGCGGTGTCTCATCCGCGACCGCCAGCACGGTCGTCAGCAGGGCGTGCATGCACTGCTGCCCGTGGGAGTTCTGATAGTTCAGGTGCAGCTTCAGCCGATCGTGACACCACTTGTAGGCGTTCTCGCAGTGGTACTCGATGTGGCCGAGAATCTGTTGCCGCTCCTCATCGGTCAGCCGATCGTAGAGCCGGTCGTAAGCCAGCGCCATCGCTTTGAGACCGTACTCATAGTTGTAGACAACCGTGTCGTGCTGGGCCCGGTCCTCCAGGTGGTAGTCCATCCGAAACGGGCTGGCGAACAGCACCCATCGCCGGGCCGCCTCCGCGTATTGCTCGTCGCCGCTGATGAGGTATGCGAACGACAGCACGTTGGCCTTCGATGCGTCGCTGTTGAGCTTGCTGCTGGTGTATCCGGCCGGCACGAACGCCTCGCCATCCTTGAGGTAGAACACGCGCTTCCTCGCCGAGCCCGGATCGGCGGGCATCGGCTGGAGGTCCAATTCGGGCGGCTGGGCATCCACAATCTGGTCGGCGCGATACTTCAGATCCTCCCACGCCTCGCGCGCCGGTCCCTCGCGGCGGGCCCGGAACTCTTGGAGCGTGTCGGGCGTGACGAAGACCCTCGGATGGTCCGGCATCTCGGCCAGAATCTGGTGGGTGGGCGGCACGGGGAGCGGAACGCAGTCTCCGGTGATTCGGAAGCTGCGAGCCGCGCTGGGTTCAGAGGTGTCGCCATCGGCCGTCACGACCAAATACCGCCAGTGCCACGTGCCCTCGGCCAGCGTCTCTGAGTGATTGTAGAGCGGCATGTCGATGTCCTCAACGCGAATCACATCGCCGTCGAACGCGTCGCTTTGGGACATCTCCAAGGTATACGTCGCCGCCCGGTCGTCGACGCGCCACGTCATCGACGGCGGGTTGGTGTTGGCGACGGCGCCATCGCGCGGGCGTAGGGGCGGGTGGGATGCGGGTTGCTCTGAACTCTCGACATCAAAGCAGAACGCCGCGCTCGCCGAGCCGACGATCAGGATAAGTGAGATGAGGGCTTGGTCCCTCATGGCCTGCCTCCGGACGCCAGGGGTGTCTCCGCCTCCTCACTTCGCCCTATCGAGGGGGGGGGCCTCCTACAGAACGCAGCGGGGCTCCCGCCCCGTTGCACACCGTTCACTGGTCCGCGGACGCCGTGTCGCCGTCGTAGGACAGGCGTCCTCGCCTGTCACCTCACCCGCGCAACGACGCGGAAACTCGCAAGGAAACTCGCCGTCTGAGTTTCCACTCCCGCCCGGTTGCGCGTCGTTCACTGGAGCGCGGACGCCCTCGTCCGCATGCCGTCGGCTTTGCCCTCGTAGGCCGAAGCTCTAGCTTCGACGCCGTTTCCATCGCCGTGTTGCCGCGTGCCGACGGGGCTCCTGCCCCGTCGAAACCTCGCCCTTCCCGTACGACGATCGTCTCGATCGTCGATGCCGTCGCCGTCCCTCGTCCTTGCGCCGACCTCCGCCCACCCGTGTCAGGCACTTGTCTTGCCGCCGTCTGCAGAGCGGGTGTCTGACACGCTGCACCGTACAAAGACTCCCACTCTCACTCTCATTCTTTGGGGTCTTGCGCAGTCACGCCGGGGTGATGCCGCCGCCGTCGTAGGTCGGATTTCCAAATCCGACGCCGTTCCCGTTGCCCGCGTAGCGACGGGCTTCCAGCCCGTCGAAGCCTCGCCCACTTCTCAATCCCCGTAAGAGGGGCTCTAGCAGGGAAACTCGATGTCTGAGTTTCCACGACGCCGTTGACTGGACCGCCGGCTTCCAGCCGGCACATGCCGTTCCACAGAGGACAGGGGACAGAGAACGCCATTGCCTCTGTCGTCCGTGCCTGCGGCTCTCCTGAGCCGCTCCGTCGCCTTCGCCCGCGAGCGACGCGGAAACTCGCAAAGAAACTCGTCGTTCGAGTTTCCAAGTTTCCACTCCCGCCCCGTCGAATGCCGCCGCCCGCGGCCAGCGGCAACATGACCTCCGCCCCGTTCGGATCGAGCAACCCTTCGTGAGAGCGGCAGAACGCAATGCCGGTGTCTCATCATTGCGTTCTGCAAGGGAAACTCGTCGTCTGAGTTTCCATGGTGAGGATCTGCAACTCCGGCACCGCCGGCACGAGCGAGGGCGGATCATGCACCCCCACCAAAGCGAATCAGTGGGAGGGGACCGGTGACAGCAACACGGGACAGGGAACGCCGTTCACTGGAGCGCGTGTCCCCGAGAAGGTACGGCAGGGCTTGGTGTGGGCGTGGCAGAGGGGTCGGATATGGAAGCTAGGGAGTCCCACGCGCAGTCTTCGGTGTCGAACGCCTGGGACGGCATGTTCTTCACATGCCCGTCGGTGAAGACGACGTTGGCCTTGTCGAAGTGGCGGAACGAGACGCCGTCATGAGGGGCCCCAGCGGGAGCGCGCAGTACCAGTGTACAAGCGGAGGCTCCATATCGACCGCAAAGACCAGCGTCGAGGGATGGTCGGTCTGGTCCAGCGGCCAGTTCCCCAGGGCTGCATTCATCCCGTAGCCGGGCTGAGGGTACCGGTCCTTCTTCTGATCGGGGCAGGCGAACATGTCGGTGTTGCGGATGTAGTCGTGGATGATCTCGTGCCAACTCGTCAGCACGGACCGATGGGGGTTCCCCCAGAGCTGGCTGTGGAAGCCGCCCTCCCGTGGGGGAAGCAGGCCGTCGTGATCGTCGGAGTACATCGTCACCGCCAAGCCGAGCTGGCGCAGGTTGCTGCGACACTTCGCCTCCCGTGCCTTGGCCCGTGCCCGGCCGAACACGGGAAACAGGATCGATGCCAGGATCGCAATGATGGCGATCACAACGAGCAGTTCTATCAGCGTGAACCCCCGCCGCCTCATTCTCAGCCTCCGCTGACGTCAGAATGTCACCGATCCCCCGTCCGTCATGCCGCAGGTTAGCTCACACGCCAGTTTCGTCTCGTCCGGCGAATCGGCGCTGCCTCTCCGCAGCGTCACGCACATCGCCTCCGGCCATGACCGGTCGACCTTGAGGGCGGGGTCCGCCTGCTCACATGCGTTAAGCTCGGCGATGAAGGCGAGCTGCTCGTCCCGCGCCAGCTCCTCGAACGACACGGTTCGCGTGGAGTATTGGCGCAGCACCCATAGGGCCGTGGGCATGTCGGCCAGCTTCTCCGCCGGCGCGATCACAACCTCATTGAAACGCATTGCCGACTGTCTGTCCAGGCGCGTGCACAGACTGACGAGGAGGGCGCGCCGAGCCAGCGAGAGGCCGTCCCAGGCCGCCGTGTCGCCCTGGTCGGCGAGGGTTTCGAAGTCGGGCGGGCCGTCTTCCTCGTGCCGGGCGGCCGCCGCGCGCCACGCCATGCCGGCGGAACGGGTGAACAGCAGGCTGGGGGGCAGCGCGACGAGATCCGCGCCGATCAGTCTGGCCGCGACCGTGTGGAAGCTCGCGATAGGCACGCCGGTTAGCCGGGCGAAGATCCTGTGGGAACTTAATGACGGGTGGGCCACGCGGTCCGCATCGGTCGGCGACAGCGCGTTCAGCCGCCCCAGGACGTCCGCGAATGGCGCCCCGTCACAGCTCAAATCGATGGCAGGGCCCTCGCCGTCCCCTCCCGTTGCAGCCTCGCGCCGGACCACCGAGACGTCCTCCGGCGCCACCCCATCCGTCTGCGGTTGCTCCCACGGGCGTGTCTTCCGAAGAAGGTAGATGCCCTCAACCTCGCCCCATTCATAGTCGAACGCCGCGCTCACCGCGGCCAGCACTGTCGCGGCGGAGCCGCCCGGCACCGAGAGCGGCCTGGGCTGGTCCCATTCGGTGTTGGGATACACCTCGGCGAGAACCGCGATCCCGCCGCTGTCGGCGACGTCGGTCAGGACCCCCCGGATGTCGACGCTCTCGTAGGCCAGAGCGCCCAAGGGAGGGCCGGAGTCGAGCGGCGACTGGGGCAGCACTCCGGGCAAGGCGTCCGGTCCGGCGATCCTGGGCGGAGGCGCGGGCCCTTGCGCGCCCACGGGCACCATGGCGAGCGTGGCGGCGGCTGCGATGTGGATCAACGCGTGGATTCTCATCTCAGGGCACCCCATCAGAATCTCAGCAACCCCTTCCCCCCTGCCTGTCCCGTGGTCACGCTGCACCGCGCCAGCAGGTTACCGTCGCGATCGGTCCGGCTCCGCCTCACCGTCGCCCACATGGCCTCCGGCCGCCGTCGGTCGGTCCTCAGGTGGGGGTACATCTCCTCATGGCGCTCGATCTCGGCGATGAACGCCATCTGGGCCATCGGTGACAACTCCTCAAACGGGACCGTCACCGTGGCGTATCCCTCTAGCGCCAGGACGGCCCGCGGGCTGCCCCGCAGGCGATCCTGCGCGTAGCCGACGTTGAGCGTGAAACGCTCAGCCTCACGGCGCGTCAACCGACTGACGATCTCGGCGTACAGCACTGCCCGCGCCGGCGACGGGTCGTCCGGGTCCACCCCACCAGCGGCTGCGCAGGCATCGAAGTCCGGCGGGCCCGTATCTCCGTAGCGCGCCGCCGCGCCTCGCCACGCCATTCCCGGGGAGCGCAGGAACAGCCTGTTCGGAGACGACGACCGCGGCGAGGCTCCGACGGTGGCCGCCGCGGCCGAGGCGAAACGATGCGTCGACAGGCCCGCGACGCGGGCGAAGATCCTGCGTTCGGCGAAGTCCGCGTGGCACAGCATCCCACACGCGATCTGCGAGGCGCGCAGTCGCTGCGGCAGCTCATCAGACCTCCAATCCGACAGCTCTCAAAGGATCCCCTCGAACCGAGCCGCATCACACCAGACGGCCGCGACCGTGTCGCGGAAGCCCTCGCCGTCCCAGACGTCGCGGCGGGCCATGAAGGGCCCGCCGCTGAGTTCCGGTGCGATCCGTGGCTGCTCCCACGGACGGCCCTTGCGGAGGACATAGACGCCCTCGACCTGTCCCCACTCGTAACCGTAGGCCTCCGCGATCGCGGCGAATACCGCCGTCGGTGGCCCGGCCGGGACGGACAGCGCGCGGGGCTCGTCCCACTCGGTCCCGGGGTAGACTTCGGCCAACACCATCAGGCCGAACTCATCGGCCACGTGCGAAAGCGCCTCGCCGATGCGGGCCGGCCCGAGTTCGATCGGGCCCACGCGAGCGCCCGGTCGGTCAACGGCCTGCGGCAGGCAGCCCGGAGCTGCGCGAGCCGCCCTCCCCTTCGCCGGGACGATCACTCCCTGACCGGCGCATGGCGCGATGGCGCACGCCACTCCCGCAGCCACCAACCACCAGATCCTCACCATCATGGCCTCCGTCCATCACCGGCGAGTGAAACAGCCGTCAGGCTTCCCCACCTTCCCCACCTTCTCCGCCTTCACCACCTTCTCCGCCTTCACCGCCTTCACCGCCTTCACCGCCTTCACCGCCTTCACCGCCTTCACCGCCCTCCCCCTCTGGGGATGTCAGTGTCATATTGACGGTCGTGGCGGTGTCCTTGGTAACGCTGACGCCGGTGACGGTCTGAGGATCGGGTGTATAGTCGTCCTTCCGGCACGTAACCACGTAGCCGGTCTCGGGCGCCACGAAAAGCTCATAGCTGCCATCCTCCTCGGTCATCATGCCAGCGACATTCTCTCCGTTCTTCGTGACCTCGACGTAGGCTTGGTCAACGCCCTCAAGGGTCCGCGTGTCGCTAACTACGCCCTCGATCCGGCCCCAGTTGGATGTGACCTTCACCTCGGCACAGTAGAACCCGATCACGATGTCATTGCGGTGGCCGGTCTGGCCGGGGAGCGCCTGGAGCGTGTCATCGAACTTATAGCCGTCGTGGACGATGACGAAGCCTTCCTCCGGGTTCATGGCGGTTCCCTCCAGCCGCCAGCGTGCGGGGTTCGGGCCGGCGTAGTTCACCGTCTCGAATGTGCCCCCCACGCAGCTTTCGATGTCCACTGCGTAGATCTCCACGACACCGATCTCGGAAGTCCAGGGGCCGTGCGTCGGGGGCTGCCCGCCCCCTAGCTCCCTATACTCGTCCGTGTCCTGCGCCTCGATGCCTGGGTAGCTTTGCTGCACTCCTCCGTCCCACTCCACCAGCGCGGCGGGCGCTGAGCCACTCATTGTTGTGGGAGCGGCCCGCCACTCAGTGACCTGCGCGCCGCCGGTGCTTGACACGACGACGATGCCGACTATTACCGCCATGCTACTCCATATCCTCAACATACCTACCTCCTCACGATTAATAGAGACTCTTGCAGGCGAACGGAACCATGTATCCACTTATCTGGTCCGTCCAACCTTAACTCGGATCGTTACTCTCCTTTCATTGCATTAAGAGATATCCGTCCCTATTCTGACGTGATTACCCGTCTACCTTCCCCACATCGGATGTGTGACCAGTATCACGCGACGCCGTAGCACGCCGGAAGGTCGCTTTGGTAAGGATGTTGAGTCGCACTCTCAGCACAGTAAGATCTTGTTCGACGTACCCCACACCTGTCCAGGGCGTAAAGAGCCGCACACACGCGTGAGATCGCCAACGTAAACGGTTGTTCGGCGTAGCTCATTCGAATATCGGCCCTAATTGAGGAGCGTCCGGCGGATCAACGCTCAGATCTTTGGACTTGCTACGGGGCGGAGGACACGTGGTGGTTCCTGCACGGAGATGACAGCCGATGACGGCCCGAGCAAGGCGAAGATGAGACGATCATCACCCATAGCTATCCACCGGACTAGTCGCCACTTCGGAGCCAGAGCCAGCCGAGGAGTGAGATCGGGAGTGGAACCGGCAATTGACCGGAAATCCGAGAATCGCCTTTTCCATACCCCCCGATTGCTAGCGTTTTACTCGGTTCTTTTGCGGATTCACCTCGAAAAAGGGCCCCTCATTTGGCCTGTTCTTGCGACCTGGAAGGGTCCGTCTGGGTCTAATGGCCTATTCAATCCGACCCCTATCGGCGGCGGAAATCACTGCGGTTGGGTGCGGGTGAGGTCGATATCGTCTGCTCGGAGGGCCAACGAATCCAGCGTCCCATCGGCGAAGCGGACGCGAATCCGCGCGTTGGGAGGCGTGCCCTCAAGGACCACCTCAGGCGCCTGTTCGCCCACATCAACCGCCACCAGCACCGCCACGAACCGTGGGTTGGTCGCCGTCGTCGTAGCGGTCAGCAGCGGCAGTTTCTCGCGGGCCAGCGTCGACTGCAAGGTTAGCTCGTCAGGCCACAGGAATCGGACGTAACAGGTCGCGTTGCGGGCGTAGCCGGCAATCTGCGCCGAGTTGGTGTCCGGGTCGGCCATCAGCCGGTTCCCCTCGGCGGAGTAGAGCAGCCAGGAGTACAGATGCTCGTCCTCGTCCTTCTGGATGTCGTCCACGATGACCACATACGGCTGCGGACCTCGGACGAACATGAGCTGTCGCCGGGCGTGGAGAATCGGTTGCCGACTGCGGTAGGCCGCGGTGGCGTCGCCAAGAACGTGGACGGCTTCGCCTCGGTCCTCTGCCTTGACGATTCTCCCCTGCACGGCCACCGGTCCACCGTCTGACCCCTGCCCCTCCCCGTCGATGAGAACCGCGTTGTGCTCGCTCGTCTTGCCCCACGCCGGACCGGGGTCAATCGCGAACTGCTCGCCCCGGGAGTAGAACGTGAAGCTGTTCTCATCCCCCTGGTTCCAGATGCCGGGAATGCCCTTGCCGCTGGTGAAGGTCACGAGCGTGTCCGACTCCGCCCAGCCATCGCGCGCCGAGATTTGCCCGCGCGCGAAGAAGCGGCTGAGGGGCGCGCCCGGCTCCGCCGGCGACGCGGGCGTTAGGGACGGATCGGCCCAGAGAAACACGTACGGGAGCGCGCAGCCACCGCCCAGCCATGATGACGCGCCATACGTCCCATCTCCCTCCGGCCCGAATAGCCGCAGCCACCCCCAGAGCCCGACGGGGTCCTGAAACTTGCTGATGATATGGAAGACGCCGGGCGAGGGGTGCAGCGTGTGGGCGCACTGGTTGATCGGCACGATCGCGCGGCCGCCGGGGAGCACTTGCCATAGCACGTACTCCGGGATGAGTCGAGTGGCTGGGAATTCGGGCAGGAGATCCGGCCCGCCCTGTCGCTGGAGCGCCGCCGCGAACGGCACGACGTTCTGCAGTCCGTAGCCCATGTACGAGACGCCCTCGTACGACGCACCCGTCTCGTCCTTCGAGTGCTCGAGGTAGGCGCGGACGCGCTCGACGGCTCGGTCGAGCCAGGCCGGCTGGTCGCCCAGCGCCAGCGCCACGAGGCCAAGGCCTCCGTGGGTCACCCCGTTCCAGTTGTGCGCCATCCGCCGGGTCTCGTCTTCGCCCCAGAAATCCGTCGCCGAGTGCTCAAGCAACCACCGCCCGTAGCTCCGCAGTTCCTCACGAATCAACTCGCGCTGACTCTCCGTCATGACCGGGTGGAGCCAATCGTAGCCCACGGCATACCCATGGGCCGCATCGGCGACGGCGAGCGCGCCGTTGAGCTTGCTGAAGGTATCCACATCAGTCTGCTCGGCCGCGGCGCAGAGGACGTCCGTCGCCTTGTCGAGGTAGGAACGGTCGCCGGTCACGTGACCGGTCATCGCGAGGTTGAGGACCTGAGTCGTCAGCGCCCGGCCCGCCACGGTTCCGTGGAGCCCGTACTTCGTCGTGTCGACGGCCAGGTACCCATCCGCCCTGAGCTTCATCTGCTCGAAAGCGCCGCCGGCAACCCCATCGCCGCGAGCCTTCGCGCGCAGTGGTGGGAGGTCCCCAACGGCGAAGAGCAGGCTCGGGTGGTCGCGTTCCGGGGGAATCGTCGCGGGGGCGTCCTGTGAGGATACAGAGGTGGACCGAGGGAACAGAACCGCCCACACAACTCCCCCAACCGCGATGGACCGCCACGTGGGCATGATGCGCATCATTGATCCGATCTTCGCGTCGGACGCGCCAAAACCTGCGCGAGGACGCATCACGGCTGGTGGTGAGTTGGTCCGGGGATTAACTAGTGTCTGACACTAGTTTAATCAGGCCATTATTCGGCGCTGAAATACCTGTATCGGGCGCTAAACTAGTGTCTGACACTAATAAACTGGAGGGCTACGCGCGCGGATGCAGGCGCCAGAGGTCTTCGTCGGCGATCCCGAGCGGCGCGAGCATCTCGGCGGCTTTCGGGAAGTCGACGTCATACGTCGCCGCGTGGAGATCCGACGCGACGCTGAAGGTCACGCCGCGTTCGTTCAGCAAGGCCAAGTACTCGACGTACTGGCCGGCGAATGACTCGGGATAGTCCGCGTTCATCAGGCACGCGCCGATGTTGATCTCGACGGCCGTGCCGCTCTCGACGGTCGCCGCCGCGAACTCATCGTGCATCGAGGTCGGGACCTTCCCGAAGTCATCGAGCCACGGGTCGGTCGTGTACCGCCCGTCCTCATCTTTCCAGTGCCCCATCCACCACCACGGGTGCGCGACGATGTCTACGAGCGGGTGCTCCGCGAGGAACATGTTCTGACGATGGTAGTCGCGGATGACCTCATCTCGCTCCACTTCGCAGTACAGCGGCCAGTGCGTACCACCGACCACGTGCTCGATCCCGAGTCGGTCGATGTCCGCCTCCGTGAGGCCGATCGCGGGCGCGGCGCCGGGCGGGCCTCCGCTCCGCAGGCCATACGTCAGGCCCTCCGAGCGGATCCGGTCGAGTTGCCCCAGTTCCCACTCAGAGACCACGCTAACCTCGACGCCGAAGTGGAAACGCGCGGCAGGCTGATTCGCCAGATACTCCTCGCGCGAGGCATCCATGTCGGGGAGGTTGTAGGCCGTATGGACGTGATCGGTGACGCCGAAGTCGGTGATGCCCTGGACCTCAGCGCCCCTGATGATCTCATGAATCGGCGCCGAGGCTCCGTCACATGAGTTCCGCGAGTGGATGTGCCAGTCTGTCGTGATCCGCATGCTATCTGCCCGTGCAGATCAGGTCGAGGCGCTTGTTCTGCTCGTCTTTCGACAGCCCGCCACTGCCCTCCATCGTCGCCCATCCGTCGTAGCCGATCGCGTCGATGGTGGAACGGACAACAGGCCAGTTGATGCTGCCATCGCGGATGTCAACGAAGTTGCCGCCATGCCCGTCGTCGTTGAGCTTGAAGTCCTTCACGTGCAGCTTGACGATTCTGTCGCCGAGGATCGTCAGCCAGTTCTCCGTCGGCGCGTACTTCACGTGGTTGCCGAGGTCGAAGTAGACCTTCACCCACTCGCTGCCGATGGAATCGACGAACGCGGCGAAGTGATACGGCTCGAGCCACAGGTTATTCCACACGTTCTCGACGGCGATCACGACGCCCGTCTCCTCGGCCACGGGGATCAGCTTCTCAATCTGCGCTCTCGAGGTGTCCCAGGAGTGGTTGCTGGCCTTGATGAAGTCGGCAAACGGCGCGTTGTCGCCGTCGATGACCTGGGTGAGATGGCCCGTGTTGGCGTCGAACCGGATCGACAGCTCCCACGGCTGAGGCATCGCCATTCCGCCGATGCGACACGGCACGAGAAGCACGGCGTCCGCGCCATAGCCCTCCGCGGCTTTCAGCGCAGCGACGCTGGTATCGAAGCTGGCTTCTACCTTTGCTTCGTCGTCGCTGTTGAACTCCGCCCACCCCCGCAGGACCGAGTGGATTCTCATCCCGAGGTCGTCGGCGACCGCCTTCGCGGCGGCCGCCTCGTCCGGGCTGACGATGCCCGCTTCTACCCCACCGAACCCGGCGGCCTTCACCGGCTCGAGGTTCTCGCGGTTCGGGTGGCCAACGATGAGGGCTTTCTTGAGCGTGGTCGCGTAGGGCGCCTGGGCGTTGAGCGTCCCGTTCAGCCCCACCGCCAGACTCGCCGCGCCACCGGCCGCGGCGGTGATGAACGAACGTCGGTCAAATCGCTGTGTCATATTGTCTCTCCAATCAGGAACCGTAGGACAGGCGTCTCAGGAACCGTAGGACAGGCGTGGAAACTCGTTCGAGTTTCCACGCCTGTCAGATTACACTGGGGGCAACGTCGGCAGCGGGCGATCATCCCCCATCATCTCATCAAATGTAACCCGTCGTTTCTCGTCCAGCGACTTCCGCACCATGAGCCCGACATACGTCGCCGCGGCTCCCTGCTCGATATCGCAATTCACGGCCGCCGGATCGCCGGCACGGACGGCGTCGATGAAGTTCGCGAGGTGCTCGCGCGTGTCGCCGCCGGGTTGCTTGCTCGTGCGATCTTCCTTCTCGCCACGCACGCGGATGGTCGCGCCCATCACGTCCAAGCCGCCCTTCGTGCCCACAAACCGCGCCTGCAGTCCCGTGAATCCCGGCGGGTTGATCCACCCGTGGGCGTAGTGCACGATCAGCCCGTCCTCATACTCCAGTATCGCCGAGTAGAAGTCCGTCACATCGCGCTCGGCGTTCTCGGGCTCGGTGACGTTGGGCCGACCGGCGGCATACGCGGCGACCGGCAGCTTGCCTGTCACCCAGCACATCAGGTTGAACTCATGCACCGCCTGCTCGAGCATCCAGTCGCCCGAACGCTCCCGCTGGTTGAACCAATTCCCCAGGCTCGCCCACCCGTTGTAGCGATGGAAGCGGCCCTCGACCAGGTCGCCGATCTCGCCCGCCCGCGCGCGCTCTACCATCTCGGCCCGGGCCTTGTTCGAGGACCACTGGCACCCGATCTGCGCCACAGCGTCGGGGTGTTTCTCGCGAGCCGCTTTCACGAGCGCGACCCCGTCTGACGTGATGGCGAGCGGCTTCTCGCCATAGAATGGCTTGCCCGCCTCCAGCGCGTCGCGGTACATCGTCGAGTGCCAGTCACACGGTGTCGCGATGACCACGCAGTCCAGTTGATCCGACGCGAGCAAGTCGCGGTATGACCAGGGCCCGTAGCCCACCGTGTTTGGGCGCTTGCCTCGAGCGTCTTCTATGCGGTCCAGCGCTCGGTTCAGGTTGTCCGGATCCGGCTCGCAAACGGCCGTCACCTGCACGTTCGCCAGGCGCAAAGCCGCCTTGAGCAAGGCCGTGCCGCGTCCGCCCACGCCGATGAACCCACACCGGACGGTCTCGTCCGCCGCGGCCGCAAGTAGCGGCAGCGCCGACGCGCCCAAGCCCAGCGCAAGGCTCGCCGATCCCGTGCTGATGAACTCGCGACGAGTTAGCTCCTTCTTCATCGCCATATCCTCCGGAGACGCAGTGTCTCCCGCTTACATTGTGACCTTCTCTGCCGCCCACTGCCAGTCCTTGCGCCAAATTAATTAGTGTCAGACACCAGTTTATTCTGGGCCTTATTCTGCGCTATAGCCATCACAGACGCCTGTAAACTAGTGTCTGACACTAATTAACTTCGCCAAGGCATTTGTGGGATCGGAGGCGAAGAACCGGCTTCTGCTGAGGAGGTCGCCCATGACCAAAGCCCGCCTGGTGGCACTTGCTGTCTTACTGATGCCCAGCCTTGGCTGCACGCAGGCCGCGGCGCCGATCATCAACGACGGCGACCCGCCCAGGATCACCGGGATCGGCGTTGTCGCCCCGGACATCCTCTCCATCAAGGTCGACGAGCGCCGCGCTGAGTACGGCGCTCAAGTGCCTTACGAGCCTCAGGACGACGACCGCATCGATACCCCCGAGCACCACCGTTGGGTTCTCCGCGGCGGCAAGGTCATAGGAGCCCTCGCGGGCCCTGATGGGGACCTCATGCGCGAAATCGACGCGGTTGTCGGCGAGCACCTGGACATCGACTGGGCGACCGACCCATCAACGTATAGCATCTCATCGACGGGCGATGGCAACTATGCCAACGCCGCCAGTCCCGTCGCGATCTACCGCAAGAGCAAGCCGACTGCGCTCGCCCGAACCGACAGCTGGCGCTTCGATGGGCCGGTCGGTCACGTGCTCTACCTGCGCCTGCCCGAGGCTCTCGTCGAAGGCGCCGAATACGCTATCGAGTTCGATGGCGGCCCCTTCGAAGCCCAAACCTTCGCCTACGCGCCCGAGTCACTCCGCAGCGAGGCTGTCCACGCGACCCACCTCGGATTCAGACCTGATGATCCGGCCAAGGTGGCGTTCCTCTCGTGCTGGATGGGCGACGGCGGCCCGTTGGACTACTCCGAGCTTCGCTTCTCCGTGCTCGACGATGGCACCGGTGAATCGGTCTACGACGGCACGCTGCGGTTGAGCAAAGCCAAGGACGCCACCGACGAAGACGCCTACAAGACAAATCACAACGGCACCGACGTCTACGAGGCCGATTTCTCAGACCTCGCCGATCCCGGCACCTATCGCGTCTACGTGGAGGGCATCGGCTGCAGCTACCCGTTTCCCATCTCTGACACCGCGTGGCGCGACTCGTTCCTCGTTTCCGCGCGCGGATTCTACCACCAGCGCAGCGGGATCGAGCTTGGGCCGCCGCACACCGAATACGCGCGCCCACGTTGCTTCCATCCGGGCGACGGCGTGGCAGTCTACCACTCAGCATGTGCGCTGATGGATAGCGGCAACGGACTGAGCCAGGATGACGACGGCAACTTCGGCCACCTCGTCGCGGGGAAGACGGACCAGATCGTCGCCGACGCGTGGGGCGGCTACATGGACGCCGGCGACTGGGATCGGCGCATCCAGCATCTCAATGCCTCGCGCTTGCTGCTTGAGCTGGTTGAGATGCACCCGGACTATTACGCTGAGTTCTCGCTGAACATCCCCGAGTCGGGCGATGGCCTGCCCGATCTCGTCAGCGAGGCGCTGTTCAACCTCGACTGCTACCGGCGGATGCAGACGCCGGAGGGTGGCATCCGCGGCGGGATCGAATCAGCCGAGCACCCGGCCAACGGCGACGCGAGTTGGCAGGAATCGCTCGACATCATGGCCTACGCGCCGGGCGTCTGGTCGAGCCACGTCTACGCCGGCGTTGCGGCGCGCGCCGCCTACGTGCTGGAGGGCATCGACCCGGACCGCGCCAGCATCTACGCCGACAGCGCCCTGAAGGCGATGGAGTGGGCCGAGAGGGAACTCCCCAACCGCCCGGACGACGACCATCACGCCGTGCTTGACGCGCGTAACCTCGCGGCGGCGGAGATGTACCGGCTGACGGGCGAGGATCGCTGGCACCAGATATTCCTCGACACGACGGCATTTTCCCAGCCCAATGTCGAGCTGTTCGTGTGGGAGGATCACGACCAGCGCGACGCGCCGTGGGTTTACATCTCAACCCAGCACGATGGCGTCGACGAGCAGATCCGCAAGAACTGCCTCGCCGCCATCCTCGCCGAGGCCGACAACCGCACCGCAAGAGCCGACATCACCGGCTTCCGCTGGACGAAGTACGAGTGGATGCCATCGGCGTGGGGGGCGTTCAGCGCGCCGGATGGAGAATCGCTCGTCCGCGCGCACGTCCTCACCGGCGAAGACAAGTATCTTCGCGCGCTGGTGCTGGCGTCTCAGACCGGCGCGGGCGCAAATCCCGTCAACATGTGCTTCACGACGGGCTTGGGACACTCCAGCCCGCTGAACCCACTGCACATCGATTCCCAGATAACCCACCAGCCGCCGCCGGGCCTGACAGTCTTCGGCCCGCTGAACGCCGCCCAGGGCGCGCAGGACTGGGCGCATGACAATCTCGACAAGACCTGCTACCCGCCCTCGCGCGAGTGGCCGGTTATTGAGGCGTACTTTGATGTCTTCTGGTATCCGGCCATGTGCGAGTTCACCGTCCAGACGCCCATGGCCCGCAACGCGTTCACGTGGGGGCACCTGGCGGCGAGGGAGTAGTAGCTTACAGCGATTGGAGCAGCCGAATTGACCAACAGAGACCGCATCCGCCGCGCGCTGAACTTTGAGCCTGTGGACCGGCTTCCGCGTATTGAGTGGGCCGGGTACTGGGACAAGACCATTGAGCGCTGGCACGAGGAGGGTTTGGCGACCGAACTTCAGGATGCCTTCTCGATTCGCAAGCACGTCGGACTGGATGACCTCCAGCAGTGCTGGATCCGCGCGATCCAAGGGGGGCCCGGCATGCCCGTGCCGACCCACCACGGCGCCGGACGCATGAAGACCGAGGACGAGTACGAGAACATGAAGCAGTGGCTCTACCCCGAGCCAACGGCCTTCGACCCGGCTACGATCCGGCAGTGGGCGGCCGGGCAGGAGTCGGGCGATCTCGCGGTCTGGATCTCGCTCGAGGGCTACTTCTGGTTCCCGAGGTCGCTATTTGGTATCGAGCATCATCTCTTCGCGTTCTACGATCAGCCCGAACTGATGCACCGGATCAACCAGGACCTGCTGGAGTACAACCTGCGCTGCGTGGAGCAGTTCTGCGAGATCTGCGTTCCCGACTTCATGACCATCGCCGAGGACATGTCATACAACCACGGGCCGATGTGCTCCAAGGCCCAGTTCGACGAATTCGTCGGGCCGTATTACCGCAAGCTCGTGCCCGCGCTACGCGACCGAGGCGTCACGGTCATGGTCGACACCGATGGCGACGTCACCGAACTCGTCCCGTGGATGCAGGACGTCGGCGTGCAGGGCTTCTTGCCGCTGGAGCGAATGGCCGGCGTGGATGTCGGGCAACTGAGGGCGGAATATCCGGACCTACGCATGATCGGCGCGTTCGACAAGACCGTCATGCATCTGGGCGAGGAACGAATGCGCCAGGAGTTCGAGCGCTTGCTTCCCACGATGCGCTCGGGCGGGTTCATCCCGTCGGTCGACCACCAAACGCCTCCGGGCGTCTCGTTTGATGACTACGGGCTCTATCTGAAGCTGTTGGATGAATACGCGCCCAAGGGCGCGCAGACGTAACACCCTCGAACCGGAGTGATTGAGTGAGTTACCGAATTCCGCTGTTTACGCTAGGCGTGGTTGGACTACTGTTGACCCTCAGCCTGTCGACCGCGTTCGCCTTCGACATTGAGACTGAGAAGATTGACATCGTGCTAAGCGCCGCTGAGCGCGCCGGTGGAGGCAGTAGCGAGTGGACTGTCTCGTGGAATCTCGACGGGCAATTCGGCACGCCCTTGCTGGGCAAAGCCCTGGCCATCACCGTGGACTCGGACTACTCCCGCGGCGACACGTCGACGCTCGACCGGCTGAAGACCGGCTTCCGTCTCCTCCCCGAGAACTACGAGGAGAAGAAGCGCCATTGGGTCCCCGTGTACCTGCTTCAGACCGAGGGCGACCATGGCATCGACAGCCTCCACACCTTGCTCGCGACCGGCCTGCGCCAACAGCGCACGTACGGCTTCGTCGAGTTCACGGGGGGCGCGAGCAGGGACGTGCAGACATCCCAGCCTTGGGTCGGCGATATCGGCGCGACCTTCGGCTACGAGAAGCAGATCGGCAAGAAATGGAAGGTCAGCACGGGGCCCAAGGGCGAGGTCGGCGCGATCGGCGAGATTCGCGGAACGCGCGACCGATTCCGGTACTCGTGGGACGTTGCCGTCGATTACAAGGCCAGCGAGAAGCTCGGACTGGGCTACCGATTCTGGACCGGCAACACCGTCCCCGACGCTCGGCGGACGCAGTGGCTGGGCTTGACATTTAGCGCGAAGTAGCCCGGTCGCATCAGGAGCGTCCCATGCAGATCGTCCCGCTCTCACCGGACCACATCGATGCCGTCGTCAGGCTCTGGAACGAAGCCCTGCGTGCGGCGGGTTCTGAGGGATTCGACCGCCCCATCCGCCCCGAGCAGCTTCGCGGCGCGATGGTTAACGCCAATTACCTGCCGTCGGGGGCGTTGGTGGCGCTGGAGGGCCTCGCGCCTGTCGGCTTCGGCCTCGGCTACATCCTGACGCAAGATCGCCATCGAGAGGGCGGCCTCGCTGAGATGCCGGGCTACCTCGCCGGGCTCGCGGTCAAGCCAAGCCACTGTGGCCAGGGCATCGGCGCGCAGCTCCTCGACGCCGTTGAGCAGGCGGTGAAAGACCAGGGCAAGGACCGCATCATCTTCAAAACATACGGCACTGCGATCCCGCTGACCATGGGCGCGGCGGTCGACACCGAGCCGTTTCGGTTCTTCGGCCGCCGGGGCTATCGGGCGATCCATCACGAGTTGGTCCTGCGCAACGATCTTCGCGGCCGGACGCGGCGTGATTCGATCAACCAGCGCCGCGACGCCCTCGCAGCCGAGGGCATCACCTACCGCCTGTTCGGTCCCGAGGATCGGGATGAGTTGCTTGACTTCTCAAGCCGCTACTTCGCGCCCGAATGGCGCACGACGCTCGACGCGGCCACCATCGAGTTCCGGCCTGACTGCCCCATCCGCCTCGCGCTCGACGGCGATCGCCTCATCGGTTTCATGGGGCCCGCATGGGTGCCCAAACGCGGCGGCGAGGGTCACTTCGGGAGCCCTGGCGTCGATCCCGAGTATCGCGGCCGCGGCATCGGCAAGGTCATGTTTCACCTCGGACTGAACTGGCTTGCGGAGCAAGGCGCGGTCACCACGGGCTACACGACTGCCGCCTGGAATCCGGCTCAACACATCTACTTCGACGCCGGCGCCAAGCTACTCGCCGTCATCGCCGAGACCCTGGAAAAGCCGTTGGGTTAGAGGCCGGAGGTCCCTGGTGCTGCTCGCTCTCGCCGTTGCATCCGCCGCGATGGCCGACCCGCTCGACCTGCCGGGAGATGCGTCCGATTGGGTCTTCTCCGGCGGCGAGTGGGAGATCGCCGACGGCGCTCTATCGCAACTCGACCCCTGGGTTGCCGAGAGTTCCTTCGAGCAGACGGGCCACGCGTTTCTCAAGTCGCCGGCGTTCAGTGACTTCGAGCTGCGCTTCGAATTCCTCGTCGAGACATCCAGCCCGGGCGTCGGCGCCGCCGAGGTGCTCCTGCGCTCAACCGACAGCCGCACGTACACCCTCGTCCACTTCACCACCAAAGCCAATGGCGTCTATCTCAGCAAGAACAGCCCGGACGCATTCTGGCAGAATCTCCAGCGCGCGTCCGATGTCAGGCTGGCGCGCGGGGAGTGGCACGAGGTATACATCCGCGCGGGTGGCACGCGCATCGTTGTCGAGGTCAACGGAAATCGCGTCATCGATGCCCGCGACAACACGCTGGGCGCGGGCCTGCTCGGCTTCGGCAGCAGCCAGGGCATCTGCCGCTATCGCAACATCTCCGTGTCCGGCGAGAGCGTCGAGCTGACGCCGCCGTGGCGCGACTTGGGAGGCAAGCTCGTGGCACCCGACTACAAGGTCATCTGTGAGGACGCCGGAGCCGGCGCGTACGAGGCGTTCCCGGACATCTGCCGTTGCGCCAACGGAGACCTGCTCTGCGTCTTCTACGCGGGTTACGGACATATCGCATTTCCGCGCGAAGATCTCCCGAAGGGCGCCCGCGTCTGCTCGGTTCGTTCGACGGATGACGGCGAGACGTGGGGGCCGCCTGAGATCGTCGTCGACACGCCGTGGGACGACCGCGATCCATCGATCACAGCCCTGAGTGACGGCACGCTCATCTGCAACTGGTTCACCTACTACGGCGGGCGCGACGACGGACGACCAGGCTGTGAGAGCAAGTACAAGGAGCTGTGGCTCAGCTTCTCGTCCGACAATGGCCACACGTGGACGGAGCCGCACCTCGTGCCCCACACCGCCGGCGCGCACTGGGGTTGCTCATCGCCAATCATCGAGTTGCGCGACGGCATGCTGCTCTGGCCGATCTACCGCGAGTACCAGGGCCCGCTCCGCAACTGGTCTGCGATCATGCGCTCGACCGACGGCGGCAAGACGTGGAGCGACCCGGCTTGGGTCGATGAATCCAACGACGACAACGATGAGCCAGCGATCATCGAGCGCCCGGACGGAATTATCCTCTGCCTCATGCGCACCAACCATGGTGATAGCATGTGGTGGAGCGTCTCCGAGGACAAGGGCCTCACGTGGTCGCCATCCGAGAAGATCGGCTTCCCCGGCCAGGCTCCCTACCTGTTCTACGCGGGCGATGTCCTGCTACTCGCCCACCGCGTCCCCGGCACGTCGCTCCACTACAGCCTCGACGACGGCGCCTCGTGGAGCGAGACCCTCCTCCTCGACACCTGCATTGGCGCGTACCCCAGCATGGTCCGACGAAACGACGGGACCGTCCTGATCGTGTACTATGAGGAGGGCGAGGGATCATCCATCCGCGCCCAGCGCCTGAGAGTCACGCGAGAGGGTATCGAGCCGGTTGGATGGGAGTGAGGCTGGCCTCGCCTCGCGCAACCCAACCAGGCCGAGCAGTGTATGCCCATCTGAATGCTCACTAACTGGGAGAGACCCAACATGAGGAATCTGCTGCTCGTCGCTGTGCTTGGATGTGTGTTCGCTGGACTGATGCTCGCGACCCCCGCCTCCGCCCAGGCGCCGGTTGCGGAGTGGCTCTTCGACAACGATATCGATGGCTTCGGCACCCGCGATCAGGGGGCGCAACTCACATCAGCCACCGACGCGGACGTCGTCCGCGAAGAGGGCAACGGCGTGCTCCAGTTTGCCTACACGCCCACAAAGGGGGCCCCCACCGGGCTGGGGACGGGACTGAACGCCGGACTTCTGGGCGGGAAGAGCCTGCTGATGCACATCCGCACGACGGCCCAGACCACCGTGCGTGTAGGGATCAACGAGGCCGATGCCTCAAGCTACAGCACTGAATTCACTAGCCTTCCCGGCCGCTGGCAGGAGGTCGTTCTCGACTTCAGCGAGTTCACCCTTGCCGATGGCAGCGCCGACCAGAACGATCGGCTCGACCTCGACCAAGCCGCCCTAATCTTCTTCACAGACAACGTCGGGACGCTGGCGGCACTGGCCGACGCGGTGCCCTTCTTCATCGCGCCCGATCTGTCGCCGCGAAAGCTCTGGCTGGATGACGTGTGGGTCGACTCAGAGGGCACGCCTCCCCGCTGGGTCCGCACCGAGGCCGGCTTGCAGGTCGATTCCTTCGAATCCGCACCGCTGCAGTGGGCGGGCATCGCCGGCTCGGACACCGAGATCGCCTACGAGCAAGAACGAAAGGCCGATGGCGACTACAGCCTCCGCATCGCGTACAACCTGCCGCCCGGCAAGCTCGCCGTCTGGGGGACGGGGCTCGGGACCGTTCCGCTGGAGGGCATGACAAGGCTGCGTCTGTCGTACCTGTCCGAGGTTGAGACCACCATCATGCTTGAGATCGAGGAACTGGACGGCTCGAAGTACAGGACGTTCTTGCCCACGCCCGCCGGCGACGACTTCGCCCAACTCGACATCGCCGTGGCAGAACTCACCTTGGGCGATGACTCCGCCGACGAGAACGGACAACTCGACATCACGCAAGTCAAGAAGCTCGTGGTCGGTGACGTCTCGGCCATGGAGGGCGGCCCCGTGGAGAACACGCTTTGGCTCGATGATGTGTCATTCGCCGAGTAGGGGCCACTTCGCCGCGCGGCTGAAAGCAGGGCGCAATGAATTGCGCCCCTACGAGTGATCGGACGGTGTAGGGGCGTGATTCATCACGCCCTGCCGTCGCTTATTCCGCCCTCTTCACCAGGATGTAGTCGATCCCCATGAGGTAACCCCGTGACTCGGGGTTCTTGTCGATCGCTGTGAAGCGGAAGAGGTGCTGGCCGGCCGCCAGGTGCTTCACGCCGAAGTTGAGTGGCTCGGTCTGCAGCACCGTCTCCGTGAGCGTGTCGACAGGCTCGCCCAACGGCTCGCCATCCATCGTCATCTGCACGATGGCGTAGTCCCAGGATGTCGTAAGACGCGTCTCGACCTCGTAGTCGCCCTCCTCGGGAAGATGGACGGCGAGTTCGACGAACCCTCCATGGAGACATGGCTGCACCCAGAATTGATGCCCGCCCACGAAGGCCGGCCCCAGCGCCTGGTGCGTGAAACCGCAGCTCTGGTTCCGAGCCAGACGCGCCCACGCGCCCTCGACGCTGTCGGGATGTAGGATCAGCGGCGCCCACTTGAAGTAATCGAGACCGACGTGGTAGGAACTGGCGGCCGGATTCTTGCCCACGACGCGGATCTCGACCTCATTGCTGCCGGCGGGCAGCGTCCCCAGCGGCAGGTTCATCCACAGTTGCCGCGCGGGCGTCGGCGCGTAGAGATCAAAACGAGGGCCGATCGGCTCGCCCTCGGCGAACGCCTGAATGATGCCCTCATCCGGCCCTTGCATCGGCCGGACATGCAGCACGAGAGCCGGAAGCTCGCGCTCGGGCAGCGCCAGCACCAGCGCGTCCCCTTCGGCCGTTGCGGGCCACTCGAGGATCTGTCCTTCGCTCGGGCCACGCATCGGCGCGCTGACCTCAGGCTCGGCGCCGGTCGCGCTCACGATCTCCAATGTCTCCGCCTCGATGGCGTCCTTCGTCGCGGGAGCGGGGCGGAGTTGGAAGCAGTCGATCACCGCTCGGCCGGCGGTCGCGGCGATGAGTTTCGCGCGCCTGCCGCCCGCGGGCATGTCGACGCCGTCCAGTTCCGCGATGTGAGTCTCGGGCTGGTTCACGACGGCTAATCCGCGTCCATCGACCTCAAGCGACAGCTCAGCCAGCCCCTCTTCGGGCGCCGTGTAGAGCGTTGGGTAATGCACGCCTGCGTCCGCCGCGACCAGCTCAAACTCCGCGAGTTCTTGACCCGCCTCAACCTCGCCAAAGTCCACCGCGCGCTCCCAATTGAACTGGTACGCCAGCTTCGCGTCGGTGATGACGTTCCCGCTCGCGATGACGTGCTCGGCCTCAACCGCGTATGGCAGATCCAGCCCGCTCGTCAGCACATCGTCGGCGGTGATCTCGGGGAACCGGTCGGTCTGGTACTGATACTCGGCCGGCTCCTGCAGGTACTCCTCGCCACCAATGTACGTGCGACCCGCCAAGTCCTCGAACGGCGGCACCAGCTCCTCCTGATACCAATACGCCACCGAGTTGTACTCGTACTCATTGGCGTCCAGATCAGACCACGAGCCATAGTTCTCAATCGTCATCCGCAGGCGCCGCTCGAAGGGGATGAAGTCCATGAAGTGCCAGCGATACGGGCACGTCTTCGGGTACTCATCATAGCTGCAGCCAAAGCTCGGGCCGGGCAGGTACCGGATCCCCCAGGCGTCGCCGAAGTAGTCCTCCGAGCCCGTGCCAATCCACTCCGGGAACTGGTCGCCATCGATCCAGACCTTCTCGTCGCCCTCGCCCCACCAGCCAGGAATCGGGTGGTCGATCTGCAGCGAGATCCCGACGAGATGCCCGTTGCCCGCCGTCTCGATGAAGGGGTAATCGAGGGTCGCGCTATCGACCTCATGGCGCCAGCGGGCAAAGAAATAGGCCGTGTCCTCCGGCAGCTCATGTTTCGCGTATTCGATCTCATACGTCACCGTCGCCGGCATCTCAAGATAGCTCGTCAGCTCCAGAACGCCGCTCTCTCGGAAGGGCATGGCGTAGTAGAGATACCCCTCGCCATCGAGGCACCCGGCCGGGAGCGATCCATACTCCGGCGTCGTCCAATCGAAGCCAAACAGCGCGCCCAGCGGCGTCTCAACCTGTGGCCAGTCCGAGCCATCCCACGAGGCTTTGAGCACCAGCTTGCGCCAGTAGTCCCGGCCAGTGCAATCCACCTTTGCGCGGATCGCTCGGACCGTGCCTGGGCCTTTGAGTTTCGCGAGATTGACCGTCTGACCGGGCTTCAGCGTCACGGTCCGGGCCTTCATCTTCTGCCCCTGGAGCGTCGGCTTGGGGTCGACTCCCGGCTCTGACCACGCGTCCGCGGCTCGGCGCAACGCCGCGTTTTCAGCGTCAGTCAGCGGCAGATGGAAGCTCTCGACGTCCCAGTCATCGGGGTACTGAAGGTAGCCGAAGATGTAGAACTGAGGGTGCTTCTCGTCGGCGCAGATCTTGATGCTCTTGGCGAACGATATCGGCACGTACGCGTCCGATGCCGACATCGCCTCATCGGTGCGCTTGTAGACCAGCGGCTCGATGAACGGCTCTGTGTCGCCGAGGAATATCCCGTGATGGTCAAGGACGATCGGCTCGGTCGCGCCGTCGATGTAGATATGGAGCTTGCCCTTCGGATTGGCCGACCACATGCGGAAGACGCAGCCGGGGCCCTCCTGCTCCATCATCACCGCCCCGCCGCTGTCCTCCACGCGGATGTATTGCCCCGCGTCGGCGTTGAATGCCCACTGCTCGCTCTCCTGCCGCGCGTAGCTTGAGTATTGCCCGCCCTTGATGCCGGTCTGCAGGCGCGTGAGCCGGTCGAAGTCGGTGAGCTGATTCAGGATGTCGACATACGTCAGCGTCTCAGCCGACACCGTGACGGCAAGGCACAGAGCAACCAGGACGCCGATCCACGTTCTCATGTCGGTCTCACTCCTCAGCGGTGGGGGTCGCTCCGGCGGCAAGCAGCAGGTCGACGGTCTCCGGGCCGTTCGTGTCCCAATCGTGGACCTGAGCCGTCGACAGTGGGGTCTGTCCGTCCTCGCGGCGGGCGTTCACATCCGCGCCGCGCTCGATGAGCAGCGAGACGACCTCGGCGTGGAGGTTCTTCGCCGCCGCGAACAGCGCCGTCGTGCCGTCGTTGCGCCGCGCGCTGATACGCGTTGCATCCTCATCGAGGAACGCGCGCACGCTCTCGGCGTCGCCGGCGGACGCGGCCAGGATGACATCGTACTCGGCGCCGTGGCTCCGCAAGAGCTGCACCACGTCCCACGCGGCTTCCAGCTTCAGGGGGCCGGGATGGGCCGCTCCTTCCAGCGGCGCCGCGCCCCACGCCGTCCGCGCGTTCACGTCGGCGCCCGCTGCGATGAGCAACTCTGCGATCTCGGCGGAGCCGCGCTCGCACGCGCTGTGCAGCGCCGTCACGCCGTCCGCATCCGCCGCGTGGACGCTTTGAGGGTCCTCGCCTACGATCGCGCGCGCCCGCTCGACATCGTCGAGCAGCGCAGCGGTCGACAGGTCTACTTCGCAGCCCGACTCCAATAGGAAATCCACCACCGGCCTCAGTCGGTCGCCGCGGGCGCAGTAGCCGTAGTAGATCGCCGTCACGATCGGGGTCCAAGCCTGCGGCCCGGCGGCGGCATCGATCAAACCCGGATGCTCCTCCGCCAGACGCCTAACGGCATCGAGGTCACCGTCGATCACCGCCGCGTTCATGTCGTCTGCGCAGTTCATGTTGTCGGCCTCCTGCACTGCGCCGAGGTTGCCCGCCCGCGCGTCCGCATCCTCCCGCGTTGAGAACGCGAGGCCGGCTACTCCCCGCCGATTCCCGCGGCAGCGTTGTCGGGCTCGAGTTGACGCCGCCTGAACTGGTGATTCGCTACGAAGATCCCCGCGCCGACGAGACCGGTCGCGAGGATGATATCGCTGCTCACCGTCTCACCGAGAATGAGCCAGCCAAAGAAGAGACTGGCGATCGGGGTGATGAAGCAGAACGACGTCACCCGGCTTGGCGGATTACGCTCGATGAGATAGACCCACGCCACGAACCCGAAGACCGTGGAGACCAGGATGATGTAGGTGGTCGCGCCGAAGAACCGCAGGTCCCACGGCTGGATCGGCAACGGCCCCTTTTCACAGAACAGGCTGATGACCATGAAGAGCAAGCTGGCGACAGCGGCCGACCAGGTAATCACCGCCGCGGGCTTGATATCCTTCACCAGGTGCTTGGTGATGATAGTCTGGGCGCCCCACGTGATCGCGGCGAGAAGGGCGAGCGTGTCGCCGATCCACATCAGTCCGTTGGTCTCGGCAAACGACTCCCTGAAGATGAAGAAGATCCCGGAAATCGCCATCAACAGGCCGGCCACCTTGCCCCATGTCAGTCGGTCGTGAGCGACGAACCAGTGCGCGAGCACGGCGGTGACGATCGGCTGGATGTTCAGCAGAACGCCTAACCGTCCGGCGGTCGTGTAGGTCAGCGCGATGAAGATGGCGCCCTGTTGGGCGAAGAACATAATCGTCACGACCGTTAGCCGCCACCGCGCCCGCTTGGGGACGTCCAGCCGCATCCCGGCAGCCTTCATCAGCAGCAACACCAGGACGGCCGTGATGGCGAACCGCGTCCCGACGTAGAAGATCGGCGGCACGTAGCGCAGGCCGACCTTCATCAGCGCAAAGCCCAGACCCCAGATCGTGCAGACAAGTATGACACCGGCTATCGAACGTCCCGACAATATGCTGCCTCCGCTAGCGACGAGTCATCCGGCTCTCGCCGGGACCGACAGGCTTCAGCTTAGCAGGCCTGACGCGACTTGACCAGCCCCGGCCCGTCTGAGCCCCGGCAGGTCCTCCTTCGAATCCAGCGAAGCCCTAACTTCGGGCCGACACGCGCCCGAATCCAACGCGGGATGAGGTCCGATGCGACGAGATCGAGTGCTCGTTGTCGACGACGAGGAAGACATCCTGGAGCTGGTCGAGTACAACCTCGCTCGCGAGGGGTACGATGTCACTTGCGCGGACACGGGTGAGGGCGCGCTGACGATCGCCCGGTCCGAGCTGCCCGACCTCATCCTCCTCGACCTCATGCTCCCCGGCGTCGGCGGGCTCGATGTCTGCCGCCTGCTCAAAAGCGACCAACGCACGGCGCAACTGCGGATCATCATGCTCACCGCCAAGAGCGAAGAAGCCGACGTTGTCACCGGCCTTGAGATGGGCGCTGACGATTACATCACCAAGCCCTTCAGCCCGCGCGTCCTCGCCGCGCGCGCGAGGACGGTCCTGCGACGCGGACAGAGCCAAGTGCCCACCGAGACAGACACGATCCGCATCCGCGATCTGATCATCGATCCAGGGCGTCGCGAGGTCATCAGCGCGGGCCAAGCCATCAGCCTGACTTACACCGAGTTCAGCGTGCTGCACTACCTAGCCCGCAGGCCCGGGTGGGTGTTCACGCGATCGCAAATCGTCGACGCCGTGCGTGGCGATGACGACCCGGTCACCGACCGCTCCGTCGACGTGCAAATCGTCAGTCTCCGCAAGAAACTGGGGAGCTGTGCCGACTATGTCGAGACCGTCCGTGGCGTCGGCTACCGACTCAAGGAGTAGCCTATGAGGCGCCGACGCCTCATCTACGAAGTCGTGCCCATCGCGCTGCTCGTGATCGTGACCGCGCTATCAGTGGTCGGGTGGCACGTGCTCGCGACGTTGCGTGACGTGTTCTACGCAGAGGCTACGAGCGACCTGCACAGCCGGGCGACGCTCATCGCCGCTCAACTGCCCGAAGACGTGGCCGAGGCGGATCGTCCCGCCTTGCTCGAAAGACTGCGGACCCTTGGGGAGAATTCATCCACGCGGGTGACGCTCATGTTGCCCGATGGCGAAGTCATCGCCGAGTCGCAGCACGACCCGGCCGAGATGGGCAACCACAGCCATCGCCCGGAGATGATCGAGGCCCTGGCTGGGCGAACCAGTAGCTCAACAAGATACAGCTCCACCCTCGACACCAAGATGATGTACGTGGCCATCCCCTTGACACAGGCGGGCCGTGTCGCCGGCGTCCTGCGCGCCAGCCGCCCGGTGTCGACAATCGATGTAGCCATCGAAGACCTCCGCAGGCGCGTCATCATCGGCGGGCTCATCATCGGGTTGGGCGCGATCATCCTCGTGCTTCTCCAGACCCGACGAACGGCGCGCCAACTCGACGGACTGTCCGATGCCGCCCTGCGCTTCGCCCGCGGGGACTTGGATTTCCGCATCGCTCCGCCGCCAACCCAGGAAGTCGCCGAGCTGGCTGACGCTATGACGGAGATGGCCCGGCGACTCGAGCACCGCCTGCTCGCGCTATCGAGGGAACGAGACGAGCGCGACGCGCTGCTCTCAAGCATGGTCGAGGGCGTGGTGGCGGTGGATTCAAGCGACCGCGTCATCATGATGAACCCCGCCGCTCGGAAGCTGCTCGGCGTTGGTTCGGACGAGGCGCCCGGCCGCACGTTGCAGGAGACCGTGCGCAACCCCGCGATCCAGCAACTCGCCTCAGACGCTCTCTCGACGGGCGACATAGTGGAAGCATCAGTCACCGTGCTCGGCGGAAGCGAGCGCCACCTGCAGGCTCATGGGACGCCGCTGGTGGGAGCGGGGGGGCACGAAGACGCCGTCATGATCGTCCTCAACGACGTGACCCGCCTGCGCCGTCTGGAGGAGATCCGACGGGATTTCGCCGCCAACGTGTCTCACGAATTGCGCACCCCGATCACCTCGATCAAGGGCTTCGTTGAGACGCTCCGCGACGGAGCGATCGACAATCCTCCCGACGCCCAGCGCTTCCTCGGCATCATCGAGAAACAGACAAGCCGCCTGAACGCAATCATCGAGGATCTCCTCGCCCTCTCGCGCCTTGAGGGAGATTCCGAAACCCAGCAGATGACTGCCGAACGCATCCCTCTCGCGCCGATCATCGGCTCCGCCGTTGAGGACTGCCGCCCGCGCGCCGCGACCCGGACTGTCGCCCTGGCGTCGGAGTGCCCCGATGACATCATCGTCAACGTGAACCGCGACCTGATCGAGCGGGCGATCGTGAACCTCATCGACAATGCCGCCAAGTACGGACACCCGGAGGCTGAGGTCGCCGTCACCGCGACGCGTGACGACGGCCGTATTGCCATCCAAGTTTCGGATCAGGGCCCCGGCATCGACGCCCGCCACCTCGAGCGAATCTTCGAGCGCTTCTACCGCGTCGATGCAGCGCGCAGCCGCCAGGCCGGCGGAACGGGCCTTGGCCTCGCCATCGTCAAGCACATCGCCCAAGTCCATGGCGGGAGCGTTGACGTCGAGAGTCTCCCTGGCACGGGGAGCACCTTTACAATCTACTTACCGATCGTCATGTAAGTCCTGCCAGGTGTCGCAGTCATTGGTAGGGAACTCACGGACCAGACGCGGCGCCCTGGCGCGGTCCGGTACCTAAGGAGGCACGCATGCTCGAGGCAGGCAGCGTAACCGTTAGAGAGTCGATCCCCGAGGCACCGACCCCACCTCCGGTGCGACAATCAAGCAACTCACCAGCAGCGTGGCGATACACACGCAGATCTACGGCGAGACCCCATACACCGACGCGGACTCTCGTTACGTGGTCTTCACGCGCCAATATACGACCCATGGACACATGGAAGTCTGGCGCGCTGACCTCGAGCAGGACATTCTGACGCCGCTTTGCAGCGAGGTCATTGGCATCAGCGGCATGGCCGTCTCACCCGACCAGCGACACTTCTACTGCGTGCGCCACATCGGCGACCGCCAATTCCGTATCATCCGCACGGCCATTGACACCTTCGAGCAAATCGGTTGGACCTTCACCGGCGCGCCTTACGTCCGCTCGCTCGGATCGATGGGCCCCGATGGGCGGACCTACATCACGAGCACCATGCTCTCGTCCCAGAGCTTTGGCGTCGTGCGATACGATCTTGTCACCGCGCGCCGCGAGGTCATCCACGAGAGTCCGGAGATCTGCAACGCCCACCCGCAGCTCGATCCCGCCAACGGCGATGTGATCCTCGTCCAACACAACCGGGGGTCCCAGGTTGACGAATCGGGTCGCATCACCCGCAGCGTCGGAGAGGCGGGCGCCACGCTCTATACCATCGGGACTGACGGGAAGAACCAGCAGGAATTGCCCGTTGGGGAGCCGCACACGTATGCCGTCCAGGGCCACCAGTGCTGGGTCGGCGAGACGGGCTCGATTCTCTTCACCATCGGCGGCCCGCGCGAGGAGGTCATCGAGTCCGGCAATCTGATGACCATCACCCCTGGCGACCACGCGCATCGCGTGGCGGCTCAAGGGCACTTCTTCTGGCACCCGAACGCATCGAAGGACGGACGGTTCTTCGTCAGCGACACGGGCAACGACGGCCTCATCGTGGTCGGTTCGCTGGCGACCGGCGGAACTCAGGTCCTCTGTGAATCGGGCGCGTCAATGGGCTTCCCCCAATACACGCACCCGCACCCCTACTTCACCCCGGACTGCCGCTGGGTGATCTTCAATTCCGACCGCACGGGCATTCCGCAGATCTACGCCGCGCGCGTGCCAGGCGGCTTGCTCGAGTCGCTGGAGAGATAGCCGGCGACCTATCTCGGTATCCTGACCTCGCCCGCGCGGACGATCTCTTGAGTCGCGCCGGCGACGCGGATGCGTACTGGCTCGTCCGGCCGCTCGCGCAGGGCCACCACCACAGCATCAGCGTCCACCTCGATATCCATCACCACTCCACGATACGTCAGATTGCGTATCGCCATCATCGGGCAATCGCTCGGCATTCTCGGTGACACTTCCAGCCCGTCCGCAGTCGGCTTCAGCCCCAGGAAACCCTCGGTCACGATTGCGGGGACCATGCTGCTCTCGTGGAACTCCCGGTCGAGTCCAATGCCGCCCGGAGGCCCCCCGCCCTGGAGCGTCGTCCCGCGCGATCCGTCCGCATAGTACTCGCGATAGCCGCCCGCCGCGTGCACTTCCTTCTCCCAATCAAGCACCTCACCCAACCGTTTCCACGCGTCATCGGGCCCGTAGACATTCAGTCGCGCCATCAGATCGTGGAAGCTGAATCCCAACACGCCGCCGCCATCCTGGATCTGCCCGCCCCAGGGAATCGACTCCGGCGCTGTCCACCCCTGCCCGTACGCCTCCACATTCCGCCGGGTCGTCGCGCGCGGCCCAAACCGCCATCTGTATATGTCATCCCCCGTCGACGTGTCGCCCTCAACGATCCGCTCGCCTGAGATCCACGCCATGATCTCTCGCGCGTGCGGCCTCGATGCGATGCCGTACCAGATTGCGTCGAGATTCACGAAGGTGAACCCGTAGTCATACGCCACGCCGTCCGCATCGATCCAACCCACGAAGCGCCCCGTCTCCCGGTTCCAGAACTTGCGGTTTGCCACGCGCTTCACGCGAGCCGCATGCTTGCAGAGCGCCGAAGGCTCCATCACATCGTCACCCCTCGCGGAGGCCTCCTCGAGTTCCGCGACCGCCAGCAGCGACGCGTAATACTGGCTCGTCGAGTACATGTCGTCCCCGCCGAACGGGACGAGATCGTAGTAGTTGTTCCCGATGCCATGTCCGGGATTGAACGTCTTCGAACCATCCTCTTCGACCGTATACCCAGGGCGTCCGTCGTGGCCCGGCCATGGGTTGCGGATGAAGCCATGATCGAGCCCGCCCATCACCGTCTGCTGGTAGCGCAGGGCCCTTCGCACGCGCGGCATCACGGTCGCCAGGAAATCATCATCGCCCGTCCACCGGAAGTAGCGCCAGCACGAGAGGATGTAGATCGGGTTGTTGATCGGGTGCCGCGTGTCGTAGCACGTGAAGATCGAGTTTATCTCAAGCGCCGCAGCGGCGTCTGGGCAGATTCTCAGTCGCGTGATCTTCCCTTGCCAGAGCGGATGCTCGTGCATGTCCGCGAACCAGTGCTCCGCGCCCCAGATGTGCTCGAAGTCGGAGTCGCCCCGCGCGATCGACACCCGCCGGTCGGGCCCAAACTCCTCGTCGCCCTCGCGCAGCCACTCAATGGTCGCTCCCTCGCCTGCACCATTCCATCGGCACTGAATGTACGGCGCGTTGAGCGCATCGATTCCCATGCCCTCAGGCGTCACCAGCGCGGGCAGATTGCCCGTGACCCGCAGCTTCCACTTGGCGTCCGTGGTCCCGAGCGACTCCAGGCCATCCAGACCCCACCCCTGCGTTGCCGTCTCGCCGAAGTAGCGCGGATCATTCCAGCCTTTCAGGTATCCCCACACCCACATGCCAGGGGGGATGCTCTCATCCTGGAAGTGCCACCCCACCGTCACCCCTTGCGCGCCGCCCGGGACCTGCGTCCACAGCGGGAACGGCCATCCATAGTCGTAGGCGTGGGAGAGATGCTGATGGGTGTGCACGTAGCCCTCATCGCTGAGCTTGATGGCCAGCAACGATCCGCGCAGCGAGTCCTGCGCCGTGGTGATCCCGTCCTCCAGCATCGCCCCGCTCATCCAGGGATCAGAGATCGACAGATACTCCTTGTTGAAGAGCGTCGTGCCGTATCCACTCCGCGGCTGGCGATTGCTGAAGTGATACCAGAGATACCGGTTCAGCACCTCGGCCTTCGCCTGATGCCCCGCGAATTCAAACCGCGTGAAATCCGCTGGACGCTCTTGAGCCAGCACGACCGTCGACACGGCGATCATTGAAGCCAGCATCCCAAGACTACCTCCGTTGGATACTCCATCGCGCCACGCTTGCCAGCAACTCCCGCGCGTCACTCTCGGACGCGCACCCCGTCACCAAGTACAGCCCCTCGGGCGGCAGGTCCGTCACGAGCCTCTCAATCTCGCTCGCCGGCACGCTCAGGTGAACGCACTTGCCGGCCTCGATGATCTTGCGCAGAAGCGGGCGCCACCTGGGGTGATAGCATGGGTCAGAGCCATCGCCGGGCACCCACTGAATCCCGCGCAGATTCGGCAACTCCAGCAGCGTGTCCACATGCTGCAACGCGCCCTCGCCATCGAGGTGATACATCGCTCCATCCACGCGCGCCGTCTGCCGCTTCAGAGCCGGCGCGAGGAAGTCGTCGAACATGTCCTTCGAGATCATGCAGCTGAAGTCACACTGACTCGTCGTCGTCCGTCCCGGATGCCAAATCCTCAGCCACCCCGAGGTCCCCTCCCAATGCGCCGGGAGCATGCCGAGAGCCTCATCGTAAACCCCAGACATCATCGCTCGGATCTCATCCCGCACGCGCTCCATCTCGCCGCGAGGACCCTCGATGAGGTCCATGCAGAACTCCTGCGGCCCGCGAATCGCCGACATCACGTCCCCCACCTCGGGCATCTCCCCGTTCCCCACGAACCACTTCCCATCCGCCGCGTCCATCATCCGCTCGGTCAGCCGCTTGGTGATGCGGTACCACTCGTTCTCGCGGTCCACCTCCGGGTGATAGCCCGTCCACTCCTCGACGAACGGCTCGTGCCAGACGGTGCTCGGCGCGCAGACCACCTTCGTGCCGAGGTAGCCCACCTGACTCACCGCGCCCAGGTTCACCCACTCCATGGGGCACGCTTCGGCGAAATACGCGGTGCTATGGATAGTTGCATCAACGCGTGGGACCACGTAGTCTGGGTTCGTCCACCTGTCCCACAGGCTCGGAGGCTGAGGCAGATCGACGCTCGTCGCGCCGTCACTTGGCGCGGTCAGCGACATCGCGGGTCGGCCGAGGCTCTCGCCCGCCCACCAGCGAGTCAATCGCTCGGCGGCGTCTTCCCAATCAGGCCGGCAACTCAGGCGCATCCTGGACCTCCATCGGACGTATACGCTACGTGCGTCAGCCGTCGCCGTGAGGAATTCGACCCCGCCCGCTTCGTTCCTCTCCCCCGCCCCGGACGAGGTGAACGCGCGCGACCAGCCGAACACAAGCAGACACTCGGAAAGGACGTCGACGAATGCATTACCGCGCGTACAACAAGGAAACAGATAAAGACGCCGTCGTCCGCATCTTCAAGGAGGTCGGCTGGTACCAGGAGGGCATGGACGAGATCGGCCAATTCTTCCTGTCCGCGATCCGCTCGCGCGTGGCCGAGATCGATGGCGAGGCCGAGTGCCTCGTGACCAGCGCGCCCGGCACGATCCGCTACCTCGAGGAAGACCTCCGGTTCGCCGTCATCGCAACGGTCACCACCAGCCACGTGGCCAGGAAGCGAGGCCTCGCCCAGCGCGTCACCGCCCGCGTGCTCGCTGAGGAGGCCGCCGACGGCGCTCTTGTCGCGGGGCTCGGCATGTTCGAGCAGGGCTTCTACAACCAACTCGGATTTGGGACGGGCAGTTACACGCACTCCGTCAAGTTCGATCCGGCCCACCTCACGGTCGACTCGGATTTCCGCAAGCCAACGCGCCTATCCAGCGAGGACGCGGATGCGCTTCACGTCGCGCGGCTGGCGCGCAGAAAGGGCCATGGGAGCTGCAACATCGAGACCGTGGCTATGACTCGCTTCGACATGGGGCCACCGGCGAAGGGCTTTGGCCTGGGCTACCGCGACGGCCCGGACGGCGCGCCATCGCATTTCTTCTGGTGTGGATCCGACTACGGAAGCGGGCCGTACAACGTGGCCTTCACCGTCTTCCGGACCCGCGAGGAGTTCATGGAGCTGCTCGCCCTGCTCAAGTCGCTTGGCGATCAGGTTCACACCGTGTCGATGCGCGAGCCACACGGGATGCAACTGCAAGACCTCATCAGTCAGCCGATGCGTGACGACGCCGTCCGCCGTGGCGGGCGACACGAGTCGAAGATCGACTGCGGCGCGTATTTCCAGTTCCGCATCATGGACGTTCCCGGGTGCCTCGCGAAGACGAGGCTACCCGGACGCGATAGCCTGCGCTTCAATCTCATCGTCACCGACCCCATCGCCGAGCGCCTTCCGGAGGACTCGCCGTGGCGCGGCTGCGGGGGCGAGTATGTCGTCACGCTCGGCCCTGATTCAGCCGCTGAACTCGGATCGGACGAGTCGCTGCCCACGCTTCGAACGACGATCAGCGCCTTCACCCGGCTCTGGCTCGGTGTCCAACCCGCCTCCGGTCTCGCGATCACCGATTGCATGGACGCGCCACGGGAGCTGATCGACCAGCTCGATTGGACGCTTCAGCTTCCCGTCCCGCATCCCGACTGGGACTTCTAAGGAGCAACCGACATGACGCGAGGCCTGCTGTTTCTCGTTTTCGTAGCGGCGCCCGGCATTGCCCAAGAGGCAGACACCCGCCTCCTCGTCGTCACCGGCGGACATGATTTCGAGCGCGAGCCGTTCTTCGCGATGTTCGACAGCTTCGGGGGCTGCTCGTGGCGCGGGGCGGAGCATCCGAAGGCCAACCACCTCTACGCGCCAGAGGCCTCCGCCGAGTACGATGTCCTCGTGCTGTATGACATGAACCAGGAGATCACCGAGGAGCAGAAGAGTGAATTCCTGGCGATGCTGGAGCGCGGCAAGGGGTTGGTGATCCTCCACCACGCGTTCGCCGATTATCAGGACTGGGATGAGTTCGAGAAGATCCGAGGGGGGACGTATTACCTCGCGCCGCGCGAGCGCGGCGGCCTGCAGCTCCGGGCATCGACCTTCCGTCACGGGGTCGATATCCCCGTCAACGTCCTCGCGCCATGGCATCCCGTCGTCCAGGGGTTGTCCGACTTCACCATCCACGACGAGGTCTACGGTCTCACCATCTGCGAGCCGACCATCAACCCGCTCCTTGGGACGAACCACCCCGAGAGCAACGCGACGCTCGCGTGGACGAACCACTACGGCAACTCGCGCATCGTGACCATCCAGCTCGGCCACGACCACTTCGCCTTCGAGGACCCGAACTACCGCAGGCTGCTACGCAACGCGATCAAGTGGGTCAGCGAGTAGACTGAGCCACGGAGGTAGCCTACCTGGCTTCGTCGAATTCACAGCTTGTCACACATATTGATACAAGACAGGCAGACCATGGTCTCCTACCGGCTGGACGACCTCGGATGGCTCCAATTCGAGCGCATGTGTCAGACGTTGTTGAAGCACCGTTTCGGCGCGGGAGTTGAGGCGTGGGGCGGCAGCGGTGACCTCGGCAGAGACGCGTACTACACGGGCTCGCTTGAGCTACTACAGAACGGCGTTCCCGAGGACGGCCCCTTCGTCTTCCAGGCCAAGTTCGTGGGAGAGGCGAACGCCGCCGGTGCCAAGCCCGGCCCGCTCCTGATGAAGGCGGTGGGCAAAGAGTGCGCGGCCATCAGGCGACGGCTCGCCCGTAACGAGATTGAGCCACCGCGCCACTGGATCTTGCTCACGAACGTTCCCCGAGGCCCCGCTCCGATTGCCAAGGTCAAGGCGAAGGTCGCCACCGTGTTGCCCGAGGCCACGGTGACCATATGGTGCGCAGATGACCTCAGCGCGATGTTGGACGACGCGCCGAACGTCCGCACAGCCTTCCCGCAAGTGCTTGGGCTGCGGAACATACTCGATCTCATCACCAACGTACTCGGCAAGACTGTCCTCACGCGTAGCCGGCTAGCCATCAAGGAAACGGAGGAACTCGCCGAGGTCTTTGTTCCGGTCGAAGCCTACAGCACTGCTTTGCGCGTACTGGACCGTCACAACATCGTCGTGCTCACCGGCCCCCCGGAGGTCGGAAAAACGGCAATCGCCCGGATGGTCGGCCTCGGCAAGGCGAGCGCTGGATGGCAGGTCGTCGACATCGGAGACCCCGCCGATTTCTATGACCTCCTGGAGGAGAAACAGCCACAGATCTTCATCGCCGATGACGCGTTTGGAACGACCGAGTATGAGCCGGACAAGGGTGAGCGTTGGGCCCGCGAACTGCCCCGAGTGCTCAGGGGGTTGGACCAGACCCATCTGTTCGTGTGGACATCGCGCAAAGTCATCCTCCAGATGGCCCTACGTGAGGTGGAGCTACAGGGCGCGGCAGAGCACTTCCCCGACCCCGGCGAGATTGCAGTGGACGTCAGTGCGGTTACCGAGGAAGAGCGGGCCCTCATGCTATACCGGCATGCCAAGGCTGGAACTCTGTCCGCGCCAATAAAGCGAATAGTGCGGCAGAATGCTCGGCAGTTCGTGATTGACCCACATTTCACACCTGAGCGAGTACGGCGGTTCATCCGTTTCACCTTGCCGGAGGTGCTAGACGAGGCGGAAACGCAAAGCCTAACGCGCGACCAGATTGCCATGATCGTCGCCGAAGAGATACGAAACCCAACGGAGAGAATGCGGCGGCACTTCGAGCGGCTACCGGCAACTCACCAGAGCTTCCTCATCGCCATGCTTGACGTCGCATCAAACACGTCGACCGTTGACCTCGTTAACGAGTCATACTACCGGCATTCTGCAGACCAATCCGTGCCGCCGAAGACCGTGGCGCGCGACCTGCAAGGCACTGCCATTCGCCCGCTGACCGTCCACTCGCAAGTTTGGAGCCCGAGGTCCCGCGTTTACGAGGATACCCATCGCGACACCTACGTCTGGGTCCACCCGAGTTGGCGAGACATGGTGATCGAACGCCTGGCCGCTGATGACGCCACCCGAGCGGCCTTTGTCAGCAACTGCGCCCTGCCAGGCCTCCTGCTGGCGCTGTCGACGGCCGGTGGCGCGAAGGGAGAGCGAGAAACACCACTCCTCCGCGCCGCAGAGGACTGGGATGCGCTCATATCGCGTGCGGCCGCCCTTATCGATAACGAGACCGATGACGTTGCTCACAGGATCCTATCGGCCACGCACGGGATCGTCGCTAGGGCCGCTCCCAAGGGTGCCCTCACTGATGGTCTGCTGCGTCTGGCCACTGCTGTATTGAGCGCATGCCGTGAGGCGTGGGCATTAAGTGCGGTCTGCGCCTGCGACCGCCAGTCGTGAGCGTTCCTGGCGCGTGTCGGGACTGTTGTTCAGAGAGAGAGAAGGGACGCCACGGCGGCCCGCTTCGCGGGTAGGGGCGTGGAGGACATGACTGGTCCGCCTCGATCC